>ERZ772882.175-NODE-175-length-92505-cov-7.757804_pt1 | contig 92505 bp, 76 predicted proteins | sample MGYA00580576_ERZ772882 | MGnify/ENA primary metagenome ERZ772882 (study PRJEB29015, sample SAMEA2737658) | human gut metagenome | biome: human gut; feature: human-associated habitat; material: faeces | place: China | collected 2012 ... | reverse complement strand
GGCGTGCAGACCGTGGCAGATAGTCCGTTCCTTTCCGGTGCGGGCTGTTTCCGGGTTCGCGCCTTACCATGTCCATCATACGGCCTGCATCTCGTCCGACCTTCGGACGGAGTGAGGCGTTCTCGGTGCAGGGAGTTCCTTGTGCGTCAGATTCCTGGCAAAAAAAGGCTCGAACGAGGGCGCTGTTTACTCCAGGACAGGACGAAAAGATATTAAAAATTACAAAAACAGAACATCCGACCGTTGCTTTTTACGATTCGTTTCGTACCTTTGAAGTAACGATTCGCCGGAAACGGCGCGTTAACTTTGTCGCTCCTTAAAATCTGGAAAATGTTTTTGAATGCATATACAATCAATAGTATATCAACAAGATAATCCCGTAAAAGAAACATAATAGGAACAAAATCGGTATTTTAGGAGATTCTTCGATTTTTACTTTTCACTTGATTTCATTCCTTGCACATGGTTGCATAAAAATGTTGTTGAAGGTTATTTTTCCAACTATCCACCCTCACCAGAAGAATATCGTTTGGCTATCCATAGAGAATTTTGCACCCAAAAGAGAAAATAGGCAAATGTAGATTTCTTAAGGTTATACGCTCATTGAAACTTTTTGCACCACGCAAAGGTAAGTACTTCTATCAAATCATAGGCATATACGGAAAGGCAAATATGCCTACCTATATTTAGTTTACTTTGGTTTAGCTTATATATAGCTAACCGACTAAAGTAAACTAATTTTTTGTACCTATTTCGGTAGTATTCCATTCAAAACATACAGCCAAAAGAGAAGATAACTTTGCCGGATATTTTCTCTTTTCGCTGTAGTTTTGTTGGCGATACTCCATAATTTCACGAAATTATCCGTCCGCGTTACGACGCAGACAAGCCGGAAGACCGAGCGTCGGCGGTTTCCGCCGCGCAACATTCCGATTTATTTTCATTCACATCCGCCAGACACCTAACCGCCAATTAGACCTTTATACTTTTTGTCATGTCGTGCGTATGATAAGAACAACACAACTATTGTCAAATCCGAAAATTCAAAAACAATGGAAATGAATCAAAGCATCGTGCATGGATAGCCTGTGCATACCACAATCCCCAAAACGGCTGCAACTGTTCAGCCCATACAATCCAAAACGATCGCCGAATCGCAAATCGCATCGGCTGCCTCTGCAACTGCCCAATCAACCATTTCGCACGAATTGCTATATGTCCCTACCGAAGCCGCCCGAATCGTATATCACCTGACTGACGGGTATTTCGATCCCGGATACATCCTGCTTTTCGGCAAGTTGGTCGGAGGCACGCCCCACAATGCCGCGGCCTACAATCTGCTGGTGGTCGTGCGCGAAATGCCGAGTTTCGGCTGGTTTCACAACCAAATGCATCCTGCGTTACAAGATGCCTTATCGACACCAAAAATCACCTACATCAACCTTTTTATTCTACCGTTGAATTACGTTGCATTGAACCGCACGACGTTCCTCTATTTCGCCTATGTCAAGGGCAAATTGCCTCTTCTACTTCAAGCAGAGAGAGTCTTTTGTAGCTGTTGAATCTCGAAGCGGAAGTGGCAAACTCCGATTCCTGGAGTAAAGATTATATGTCGTTTTATGGCATAAGATATGAACCATGGCCAAAAGTAAGAAAGTCCAAATCACAATTCTGCTGGACTTATTTCTGATATAGAATCCTAAAAAATATTTAATGCCTGTTCTTTTAATGTAGGGATGATTCCCTACTCCGTTTACTCATAATCTTAACGATGGAATAATATTGATAAAATTTCTGATTGCACTTTATCTGTGAAGCTTTACTACATATTGCATTTAATTCATGGTTGCAAATAGCAATTCCGTCAAGGCAACTCTTTCCTAATGCACTATCTTCCGACGTGTAATAGCCTTTGGTAAGTTCATTCCAAAAGAGCCAATTAGCGATTACCTGATATTGATCTCGAATATTTAAGATGCAGCGTATTTTATCATACAGTTCCATCCCTTTTGTAAAGTCGTCCCAAGCCTTTATCCGTTTATCATTTATTGATGCAACTTTAATCAATGCATCCGAAAAATCTTTCATATCCATACGAACTAGTTATTTATACTCACTATATGAGTTATTCTTCATTGAATCATCAAATTCTTTTTTGAGTTTATATAGCTCTGATTCTGAATCAGTTATATCGCCTCGATAATTCTTATAGAACTGTAAGATATGCAGATATTTTTTGTTGTCTGTCAAATCTTCGATATGGTTAAAATTATTTTTGTAGATTATAGGATATAGCTCTGCCCGTTCCTCATCGGTAAGCTCCGATATTGCTTTTCGCCACTCCTGAGTATATCCCAAATGCTCAAAGAAAAATCGGAATAGCAGGAATGTTTCAGGCATAATGAGTAATTCCATATATTCTTTCTCATTTCGACCAAAAGGCTTTCTCAAAGAAAGATACACCTCTGCCTATTTTACCTTTGGTAGCATTGAGAATAGCCTGAACAGCTCGAATATACTTGCGATTCCAATATTTGCCTATGTAATCTCTATCGTGGCTATGTTCACCTGTAATCGGGTGATACTTCATCGGGAATGAATATATGCTAACATTCAGCGTTTCACACATATCCACATTTAACCGCATACGATGATACAACTCTTCAGGCTTATCGGTAAAATTATAGAGAAGATAATTGGAAAAATCTTTCATTCCATACTTCTCGCTCATCGTAAGCGCCTTTTTATATTCCGGCTCCGTTTTAATATTGTCGAAAGCGATACGAAGAGGACGGACCGGAATTTCTGCCAATAGTTTAACAATGCGACGATTGAATAATCTTGCATCAACTCCTTGGTTAAAGTCCACGAAGCGCAGGCGACCTAACCGCTTCTTGAACTTGACATTGAAATAGGGTGCAAAATCTTTGTATGTGGCAATCAAAGCTTCTCGCGTGCAGGTTTCGGGATGCAGGAAACCATTCTTTTCCCGTAATGCGTATAATTTCGTCCTTGTTTTCTCGTTGAACGATTTATAGTTATTCAGTTCTTGAAGTAACTTGAATGATTTGCGAATATATGCACGGTTATTGATTCCCAAACGAAGATTTCTGATAGCAATTGTATACCAGTTTGGTTCATAATATTTAGCACCTTTGGTAAATCCGCAGATTTGATATCTTCAATGATGTCCTCTAATCTGTTAGAGGCTAACACATTATTATCCATCAGCAAAAGATTCTGCTGCTCACCATATAACTTTCTTGTTCGGTCGATACGTTCCCGTAAAGGTAAATATTCTTGATATTCCGGCTCGATTCGCCAAACGGCACAAAAGGAGCATTTTCGTATACACCCTCTTGTAGAGTAACTGTAATAGGCGCCACTATCGGGATACACATAATCTATCTCGTCAAGAATCGAATAATCCAGAGGCAGTTCATCAATGATATAAGGATTGTCCTTATCGATGTCTTTATGTGGTGTATGGAGTGTGCCGATATGAGGACGAATACCTGTCGCCTTTTCAATCTCATCGGGTTGGATAGATGCCATTACACCTCCAACCATAATGATTTAACGCTATTCTCGTATAATAGATTAGAATTAAGAAACTTGCACGTATCCAAAAAAGGACAAGTAACGAATTGGCAATGGTCCTATTTTCTGCTGTCTGCACCTAAGTTCATCACATCAAATAACTAATTCAAAGATAGTAAATTTTGTATTGAACTACAAAAATATTAGGTACCTTGTAATGAGCGATAATTACAAATATAAAAAGGATATGTTTTAAAAGGTATGCCTTAATGTTAATAACTTGTTGAAAATATACAAGCATACTTTATTAACTTTAAGTAATAATATGATATCTTTGCATCGTAGTTCTTTGAGAGGTTTTTGTTTTCCAGACTTAAATCCAGATGCCTGAAGCAGATTAAGTTCTGTACGCCATTTGTTTACGAATGGTACTCGGCGGCGGCACGGCTTTGCTCGTCTCTTCGTCTCTCTTTCCAGTAAGAGACAGACGAGTCGTCAGAGCTTATAAACGGCACGATGCGAAACGGAGACATGCGATTTCTAATCGTCGGGATGTGTAGTGCTATAAGCAGAGATGTTGCGATAAATAGTTCTTATGCGAATAAGACTTTGCAATTCGCATGGCAAGACAGTTTTTGCAGCAGCAAACGGGGGTGGATACGGGATAACGTTTATGGACTTTAAGTGTGGGCTAATTGTTTAGGCAGCAGGAGCATTGTCGCTCCACTTAAATGTTTTTAAACATGAGAAAAAATCAAAAACCTGCAGATTTGATACAAGGTATCGAAGATCTGCTCTCAAAGGGCCGTTATCCACTTACCGGCGAAGATGAAGTTCTTTTGAAGTCATGCCTCACTGAACTGAGACAGATGCAACCAGACAACGCAGATGTTCTTGGTTCAATAGAGAAAGTAACCAAATGGCTCTTGTTGCTATTCGAGGTTTGTGACAAATTCAAAGACCTGATTTAACGCTCCACCCCCTTAATTTAAAGATATGAAAATTGGTTCGGTCATAAAGGATATACGCAAGCGAAAGAAGATTACGCAAACTCAACTTGCCGAGTTGAGCAACATCACACAAACGTATCTTTCGCAGATCGAAAATAATCAGAAAGAACCGACCATCCAAACCATAAAATCCATTGCCGAAAATCTCGCCATTCCTTTGCCTGTATTATTATTCATGGCAATTGAAAACGAGGATATTCCGGAAAACAAGCGCGAAATTTACAGCATGATATCTCCTTCTGTCAAATCACTATTAGACACTTTCTTCAACGATGATAAGTAGCCCCAAATCATTATATCGTGCCATAGGTATCAAGCAGGGCGAGATCGCGACCATTCTCGCTGATATGAATGCCTATTACTACGAATATGAAAAGAAAACGCAAACCTCAAAGGGCAAATTAAAAATACGTATTATTACTCCCAGCATCAGAACGCTCAAAATCGTCCAAAAGAGAATTTGCGGTTTACTGAATAGCAAAATTAAGCCTGCAACGTATGCTTTCGGTTCAACAAAAGGTCGCAGTTGCGTGATGAATGCCCGGTTTCATCAAGGCAATAAATATATCTTTCAAACCGATCTTCGCAGTTTTTTCCCATCCATTACCAGCAAAAATGTCTATCGAATGTTTATTCGATTTGGCTTCTCTCCGGATGTCGCTTCGATATTGACACGCTTGACGACGTATGAGCGGCGTGTTCCGCAAGGTGCACCGACTTCATCTTTGGTTGCCAATCTTGTTTTCACCAAGACCGGAGACATCCTCGCCGAATACTGCAAGCAACACGGACTGAAATTTTCTACTTATGTGGACGATATCACCATCTCCGGCCCTTCCGATTTTCAGAAGCTGATTCCGGAGATTCTTGATATCATTAGACAGAATGGATACAGGATCAGTCACACCAAAACAACTTACCGAACCAATCATCCTGAAATTACCGGCGCGAAAGTTGGCAATAATTATATTGACATCACCGATAAGCTGAAAGCAAAAATCGCCAATCCACAAGGCAAGTCAGAAGCACAAATAGCCGGAGAACAAAATTATAGTGATTTAGTTTACAGAACAAATAAGTCCACTCTTAAATCTAAATCAGCCGACTTTTGTTAGTAAATATTCATTTATCCCCTCCCGCTTTACCACCCGTGTGTTGGTCGCTAACGGGTGAAACGGGAGCCCTTACAATCCGCGTCCCCTCGATCTTTTGATAACGGGAGTTTCGTCCCGTTCCTGCGCCCTGTCCTGCCACAAATTTTTCCGGGGTTTTCGCGGGTCTTCCCAGCTCTCCTTATATCCGGAATCTTCCGGTTTCTCTTTCCATAGGTAGGGTCTTGCGGTCTGTCCGTAACCTCCCCACCATTGCACGAGCGCACGCGCCGTATAACCTCTCTCTATCAAATCCCGGTCCATGCGTCGCATGGTGTATTTCCCATATTTCACCCATTCGTTCGGGTCCTTGTCCGTATAGGCCAATCCGCGTGTCAGTTTATCGTCCATGACTAAATAGCCGTCGAAAATGCGGTTTTCGTACCGCATCCCTTCGATATAAACGGGTTGTCCATCCTTGATTTGTTCTACCTGTTCGTCCGTAAGCCGTATGCCGAACATAATCGGGTTCCGGTTTATTTTTTCTGTCGATAGCCTTTCTTCGGTCAGTATGTCCCATTGGGGCGTGCGGTTCACCCGGAACCGGGACGTGTTGCGGCAGCCGTTTCCCTCGTAACGGTACGTCAGTCCTTGCGGCGAATATAACTGACGTTGCTGTTCGGGCGTCAGTTTTCTGCCCCGTATTTCGGTAATCGGTTCCGGAGCGGGTATGTTCGCGGGTTGCTCCTGCTGTTGCTTCTGTCGCTGTAAATATTCGCTTATTCTGCGTCCGTCGATCTCTGCCTGTTCCGTAACCCTCGCGGCCGTATTTGCGACGAACCGGTTTTGTTCGATAGTCTTGCATAAGTTCGCATAACTGAATTTCCGATCTATTTTCGAGGCTTTGAACGTGATCCCGTTCCTTGTCAATGTCAATCCCTGCACCTCTTTTTCGGGATCGCCTCCCCGATGGATGAATGCCGTTGCGATTCCCAGCCGTTCCAGTTCGTCGGCCAATGCCGCAAGGGAAAGGCAGCGGGGCAACGTTTCTTTGATCGCCTCGTAAATCGCGTACTTCACTTTGTCGGGGTCGTGCAGTTTCTCGACCTTTACGTTCTCTTTTCCCTCGGAGAACGTAAGACCGTGTTTTTGTTTCATGCCCTTGCAGATCGCGACGCTCCGGATTCTTTCGTTATGGCTCCGCACTAACTTTGCATCGTACTTTACCCTGTTGTAAAGAATATGCAGGTGCGGATGTTCCGTGTCGGTGTGCCGCACGATCATATACTGCGTATCGGTTATTCCCATACGTTGCATATATTCCCGTGCGAGTTCGGTCATAAATTCGTCTGTCAACTTCGGCGCATCCGCTTTGTGAAACGACAACGAGATATGCCCTACCACCTCTGCCTTTTCGGGCCGTGCCTTTCGTTGGAAATTGAAACTGCCGATCATGTCCTTTATACTCCGGGTATCTATTCCGTCGTTGTCGAGCATACGGGCATGGCCGCTCTTTTCGAGCAGGTAGCGCACGGCCCCGCCGAACGACTTACCCGTTACGATCTTCGCTATCATAGTTCCCTTCTTTTTTCTTTTTCACTGTTCAAAAGTTAAAACTGGCGTAGGGCCTTACCGCCTTTTCCCGCTTCCCGTGAAGTAGCCGCGTATTTCTTTTGCCAATCGTTCATAAAACCCGATCAAGCCCATTAGTCGCACGGCAATACCGTCCATTCCCTTTTGGGTATTGGCTATGCGTGCCAGTTGGTTCAGATTGTTTCCCTGCCGCATCAGCTCTGCGACGGCGGCTAATATTTCCGGCGGGATTCTCCGCGGCGGTTGCCCCGTAAGGACCTTTTCCCGGCAGTAGGTAGCCAGATCGAACCCCGCCGCTTTCGCTTCGTTTTGCAGTCTCTCTTTCATTTCGGGTGTGACGTGGAATTTGACCTCTGCGGAGCGTTTTTCGGCTATGGCTTTGGGCGGTCTGCCGCCCTTATTCTTACCTGTCGTCATACCTGTGCGCTTTAGTATTTAACAGGCGGCGACAGCACACCGTACCGGCCGGGCGACCGAGAGGGAGCCGGTCGGCGGCATCGCAGATGCCGTGAGTCCCGAATCCCCTGCGACCGACGGGAGCGGGGGATGTTCCGGCGTGCGACCGCAGGGAGCGCGTCGGGCGGGACAGCCCCGCAGGGCAAGGTTGCCGGAGCGTCCGAAAAGCCCCCGAATGGGGGTTTCGAGGGCCTCCGGATACAACCTTGCTGCCTTTGCTCTCGGGAGCGTCCGATGCCGAGGCCCCGAACGCGGCACGCCGGAGCTGTCCCCGAAGCCCTGCCGGATTGGGTCGGCAGGTGCCGGGGACGGCAAAGGCGGGACGCGCAGCATCGGACGCTCCCGCTTCGAAGCGATACCGGAAGGTAAGGGGACGCATAAACGATAAGGGGAAAGCTCTGCAAAGACATGCCGGTTTCCGCAACCGGACGGGATACGGATACCTTCATGCCGGAGTGCGGCGGACGGCGGCAGGGAAATAACGCTGCATGGAATCGAGACGTGAAGTTTCCGGCAAAGGTACGCCCGGCCGGGGCGGATGTGCGCCGCCTCAAAGCGGCAACGGGCGGCAAAGATTCCCTTCCCGGTTTTTCTTTTGCCCCGCAAAACGTTGCGGGAAACGGACGGCCGATGCCGGCAGGAACGACGATGCCATGCGACTTGGGCCCGCTTGGGCGTCAAAAGAGCGTTTTTCCCGGCCGGAACGACGTATCTTGCACGGCGGACGGCCATACATGGCCTGGAACGGACATGGGGTACAACCTGCGTCCTCCGTACTTACTTTTACGGCAGGAGTGCACGCCTGTTATCAATTTATCCGATTTACTCACTTAAAATTTTCAAAGCCTATGGCAGTTCTCTGTATCGACGAAAAGGTCTGGCAGGCCTTCGTCGGAAGATTGGAAACGCTGGCCGAACGGGCCCGGCTGCTGGAACACCGGTACGAGCCGAGGACGGACAGCAGTTGAATCGACTCGCAGGACGTATGTCTTGCGCTGGGAGTCAGCAAGCGGACGCTGCAATCCTACCGGGAGCGGGGACTGATCCCGTTCTCCAGCGTAGGAGGAAAGTATTTCTACCGGGAAAACGACGTCGCGGCGTTTCTCGAATCGAGAACCGAACCTAAAAGGAGATAAGGCATGTCGATGGATTATCTGACTCCCGAAAGCGACGAGGTCAAACAGGCTTTCGTCAGGCTCGGACAGATCGAACGGGCCCTGTGCCGGGCGGCGGAGAACTACGTGCCGCCGATCCGGGAGGAACGCTACCTGACCGGACGCGACGTATGCGACTACCTGCATATCTCGCCCCGGACGCTCCAAACTCTGCGCGATACCCGGCAAATCCCCTACACGGCTGTCAGCGACAGGGTATTCCTCTATCCCGAAGCGGGGATAAGGAACGTATTGATCCGAAACCTCAGACCGGCCGAGTACCGGTAATTTCCGAAAGCGGGGACAGTTCTCAAACTGTCCCCGCTTTTTTATGTTTCTTTGTTTTCTGTTTCAGGCAGAGAACGGTCCGCCCAAGCCATGCAAACATCGGTCATCTCGTAAATACCCTGCAAACGGCTCCGTGTCCGTTATCCGTCCCAATATCGGAACGTTCCGCAGATCCGGTACAGGACGCGGATGCGCTCTTTGGGCAGGACGATATCGTCGTACCTTTCCGGTTTCAGCGATACGAGGCGTAAACGCCCCTCTTTTTCGCTTTTGCGGATTACCCGGCAAAGCCGGGCCGAAGCGGTGACGACAAGGTATAAACGGCCGAAAACGACCGCCTCGACCGTAGAGGAAGCCAGAAACAGATAGTCGCCGGGCATGATACGGGGTTCCATAGCGTCGTCGCGGCATACGGTTACGAGTTCCGCCGAGGGGCAGAAGTCCGAAGGGAAAGTCAGTATGCGTTCCGTTTCCCGCAGGGTCCCGTCCGGGAGCAAATCCAGCACCGTGTGCAGAGGCAGTTTTTTTACGGACGGAGAAACCCTCAGGGACGACGGTTCGCAAAAAGGCTCGCCCATGCCCGTAATCAGCCATCCCACGTTGAATTGCGGATAAACCTCCGTAATGCGTCTTGCCAGCGGAACGCTGATATTGTTGTTACCTTTCTTGATCTGGTAAAGGTTTTCCGAACGCCTGAGCCTGAGCGTACGGGCCAGCGAATTGAGCGAAGTCTCTTGCGAATGGCGCAACACGACGGCGAGCCGCTCGACCGGAGAAACCGGGGAACCGTTCAGGACATGATCCGTGATTGTATCGTTCTTACTCATAATTAAAAAACGGGGACGGGTGTTGCGGAGGCCGCTTCCGTTTCCGGAAACGCCGAACCGGAACGCCCGCCCCTCGGCTTTCGGCCTGCGATTATTATCCCCTCCTGATATCTTATTTCCCTATCCTGCTATAAACGAACTTGTGTATCTCTTCGTGCGGATGTGTTTCCGTCGCCGGTTCATGGGTGATGACCTCCATGCGCGAAGGCGAGAGGCGGACGATGTAATTCTCGCATCCGTCCCACGTTAGCGCCCGGCGCTCCGGATCATAACGGTAGGAATTGCTGCCGGTATCGAATTCCGCTTCGTATTCCTCCGTCGTTCCGTCCTCGCGGAATCGGGTTCGGACGTTCGCCGGCAACAGGGAAACAGGCTCGTCCCACGCCTTGCGTTCGGAGTCGTACCGATAGGAATCGCCCAACTGCCACAGGCCCATGATTTGAGAAAGGTCGATTCGCTCGGACAGTCCGTTAAGGGCCCGTTCCTCCGTGAGCAACTTTCCCAGATCGACGGTAGGAGTAGACGGAACCGACGGAATGAGGCTTTTTATGATCTCTTGCAGTTCTCCTTCGATCGTCTCCGTATCGTATAACGGTTGGAGGGTCGTTTCGAACGATACATCCTGTTCGCCCGAGGGCCCGAGCATCGTTTGCACGGCAGACGTGATCGCCTCTCCCGTTTCGGGGCTGTCGAATACCAGAGAGCCTAAATATTGTCTTTTATAAAAGACGGTCACGACGCAGACCGTCCGGGAGTTTTTCTTTTTGCTGGGCATGGTCTTTTGTTTTGGCAATTTAAATTCAAAATGAGGAATCGAGAATAAAGGGAACGGCCGAACCGCAGTTCAGGGCGACACACGGCCTTGCGAGCTTAACGAGACCCTTTGCGGCGGGGCGTTCGTCGATACCCATAGCCCCGCAAACGGCCGTTCCCGATAAGGAATATATCGTATGGTTCCGGATGGTCGAAAGGGGAATACGGCGACGGGCTGTCTTCGGCGAAGTCCCTGTCCGTTTCGACGACCGCCGTGCATTCCCCCGAAGGGCGGACAGCCGGGGCCGTCCGATACGGTGCAACAGAAAAAAACGCACAGGGAACGCGCTCTGTCCGCTGTTACCTGACGGGAAAGCGCATTGCCCTGTGCGGGGAAATATATGAAAGTTAGTAAAAAAGGTTGTCCGACGGAAGGCCCGCGCACTCCGGCAACGCCCCTGCCGCCGGATATTTCCGGCGATGGAATGCGTGAAGCGTATTTTGAAAAACGGGCGGAACCGGAACATATCGAGAGGGGTTGAAATGTGTGATTTCTGTTCCCCGGTCTCCCGCTGAGAATAATAAAAGCAGGAGCGCAGGTACAATCCCTACAGCCGGCCTTCCGAGCCTTCGCATGGTAATGCCCTTACGCCCCTGCCGCCCCGGTACACGTACCGAGGCATGACAGAGGTTTCAGACAAAACTTATACCATGCGATTTCTGTTATCTTCAAAATAACAGCGGAAGTTTGCTGTAGGTATAAAGGTTGTCTTAACCTTTAATTCGATATGTTACGGACTATGCCGTATTGTTACCCTGCAAAGATAGCATAACTTTTCGTTTTTAAAGTTTCACTATCCGCCGGAATAAAACGAGCGTGGGCCCGCATTTATATTAACTAAGGCTCTGGTAAGGCCGTTAAGGATATAAACACAAAAAGCCCACGCCGTAGCATGGAATTCAAAATACGGAATGCCCCGCCCGGCATGGGCCGATAATGGGACTTCGCCTGTGCTTTGCTCCTTAAAAATTTACCAGATTTATAGAATACGGATTTGAGGAGAAAACAAAATCCGAATAAAGGAATATAAAGTAACTATTTATCAATATATTAAGCGTACATTTTGTTGTCAGTTGTTTTCATCGTTTTCGGTTGGTCGGCTCTTTTTCGGTACATTTTTGTTTCCTGTTTGTTTCTCGTTTCGGGTTATTTTTCCTAATTTTGCGGAAGACAACCGACAAGAAAACATTTATACCTATGGCACGAATCAAGAAGCCGACGAAAGTCAAAGAGCCTGTACGCCTTCGGATGAAGGCGTTGAGCAACGGCAGCCGGAGCCTGTATCTGGACATCTACCGCGACGGCAAGCGGACATACGAGTACCTGAAGATGTACATCATCCCGGAAGTCGACAATAACGCCCGACATCAGAACGCGGCGACGATGAACGCCGCCAACGCCATCAAGTCGAAACGCATCATCGAACTGACCAACGGCGAGGCGGGCATCGAGACCCGCGAGAAGGTTTTCCTGCTGGACTGGATGCGGACCTACCGGGAGAACCAGCAAAAGCGCGGCAAGAAGGACGGGGAGCAAATCAAGGTGACCATCCGCATACTGGAGGATTTCGCCGGGGAGCGTGTGACGCTTGACCAGATCGACAAGTCGTTCTGTCAGGAGTACATCGACTACCTGCTGACGGAATACCGCCCCAAGGGACGGCGTGTGTCCAACTTCACGCTGCATACCTACTACCGGGTGCTGAACGGGGCGTTGAACGCCGCCGTGCGTGCGGAGCTTATCAAGGGCAACCCCTTCACCAAGCTCGACAACTCGGACAAAATACGGCTGCCGGAGAGCAAGCGGTCGTACATGACCATCGAGGAGGTGCGGGCATTGATCGCCGCCCCGATGAAAAACGAGGCCGTGAAACGGGCTTATCTGTTCTCCTGCTTCTGCGGGCTGCGCGTGAGCGACATCGTCGGCCTGAAGTGGAAGGACGTGTTCATCGACAACGGCCAGTACCGTCTGGCGGTCTCCATGCAGAAGACCAAAGAACCGATTTATCTGCCGCTCTCGTCCGAGGCGTTGAAATGGATGCCGGAGCGTGGGGGCAAGACGGCGGACGAGAGCGTGTTCGACCTGCCGAGCCCCTCGATGATGAACCTGCTGATAAAGCCGTGGGCGAAGGCCGCGGGCATCGACAAGCGTTTCACGTTCCACACGGCGCGGCATACCTTCGCCACGATGATGCTCACGCTCGGTGCCGACCTCTACACGACCTCGAAGCTGCTCGGCCATGCCGACGTGAAGATGACGCAGGTGTACGCCAAGATCATCAACAAGAAGAAGGACGACGCCGTGAATCTGGTCAACGGTCTTTTCGGGTAAGAGGGTGAAGTTCGCCTGCCGCGCGGGCATGTATATTTCAGTTTAGTTTAGTATTTTTCTCTATATAGGGGACACAAACTAAACTAAACCGTTTTGCGCGAACAAGTGTAAAGGAAACCGAGGCTTGTCCCGGCGGCAAAATAATGCCCCCGAAACCGGCTTTTTCGATAACCGGCACGCGAGGGCACGACCGGACTGCCCCCCTCTCTTTCCCTATTCCCTCTGTTCGACTTCCGCCGCCGACCGTTTTCACGCCGGCTTGCGCGGCTCTTTCCGGCATGGCCGGCGGTTTTGCGGGACACGAAACCTATACTTGCTCCCAGACCGCACGCCGCCGCTGGCATACGAATGCGGGTCTGTCAATCAAAGGCGCAAATAAAGCCCGTAGTCGAAAGGAAACGCTTCGGGATGATACCGAATACGGCAAGAGGAAGAAAACGCCTCAAACCGCCGGAAAACGCCCTTATTCCCGATTCTACCTGAACAGAACATAAGCCAGCTGTGGCAAAAAGACAAATAAAGCCCGCAGACAAAAGAAAATGGCTCGCAACGATACCGAACACGCCAAGAGGGAAGAAAGTGCCTCAAATCGCTGGAAAAGCGGCAAAATCGCCCCTGCATCTACACTGCCGGTAATCCTGATTCGGCAACGGCATCGACGGTGGTACTGTTTCAGCACCACGACACGACCGCTTGTCCTTGTTTGCACTTGCACTTTTGCACTTTCACCGCACGCGGGACGGACGGCGGAGCCGGAAGTTGCCGGAAAGGAGTGTACAGTCGGCGGAAATCCGACCGTTTTCCTTCGCGGGTTTCCTGCCGGTTGCAGGAGACACACGGGCTTGCCCGTCTGCCACGGAACAAAGGGAAGGGGGAGCCTAATTTCCGATGTATATAAACCATGAGAATTAAAGAGAAGATATTTTCACTTATTATCCTTATTTGCAGTTGTTTGCATTTTCTATCACGATTCTCTTCAATTCCGAAAAAATCTCATTTCAGACGGATTTTTGTTACCCGTTTTTGTTTCTTTTCCAACTAAAGAGACTATATTTGCAGTGTGATTTCAAGATGCGAACGCACTTATGACAGACAGGAGTAACAAAGATAGCAAAAAATCGCCAGTCAGGATAAGGCTTAAGGCGATGAAAGACGGCCGCAGATCCATATATCTGGACTGCTACCGTAACGGCCATCGCAGCTATGAATACCTCAAACTGTATCTTGTGCCAGAGACCGACGACAAATCATTGCGCCGGAATGAAGCCGCGATGCGGAAAGCCGAGACCGCCTGCAGGAAGAAATTGCGTGAATTGGAAAAGTTACCGGCCGAGAACAGACGGCTTATGGAGACGCAAGGCTGTATCTCTAATAAAGACATATCTATACTGGAGTGGCTTTCCCGTTTTAAGGAGATACAGCGTAGCCGTGGTGTACATGATATCCATGCTATAGACCGGTTGTGCGCCATCTTGTCCGAAATGAACTGCGGTGACACAAAGGTAAATGAAATCGGCAAGGACTTTTGCATTGCCTTTGTGGAATATCTGAAGACCGGATATAAGACAGCCAAAGGAGAAAACCTTAAGCCAAAGACTGCATTTAACCGCCAGTGCACATTCGTGACAGCTCTTAATGTTGCCGTGCGGGAAGGAATCATCCCCACCAATCCCATGAACCTACTCTCACATCACGAAAGGGCTAAAGCGAGCAAAGGGAAAAGAGACTATCTGACCATAGACAAAGTGAAGCGACTGATTGCGACACCTTGTAAAAACAATACGGTCAAGAACGCATATCTCTTTGCCTGCAACTGTGGTTTGCGGCTCGGCGATGTCCGTAAATTGAAATGGGGTGACATAACGCAGGACAACGGCAGATGGATACTTTCCGTCATCATGAACAAGAGCGAAAAGCCAATACATATACCGCTCGGCGTGCAGGCAAGAAGATGGATACCCGGATGTGAAGACAGCGGGAAACACGATACTGGCAGCCTTGTCTTCGAGCGTCTGCCCGGAGACTCCCACATCAATGACATCCTGAAAATATGGGCTGCCGATGCCGGAATAACCAAATCGGTGACCTATCACACAAGCCGACACACCTTCGCCACGATGCTGCTCACGCTCGGTGCAGACCTTTATACCGTTTCCAAACTTTTGGGCCATTCCCAGATAAAGAACACGCAGATTTATGCTGAAATCATCAACCGAAGGAAAGACGAGGCAGTCAATCTCATAGACAAAGTGTTTGATTAAGAACAAATCTTTTATAAATGACATCACTATGGCAAAAGCAATAAAGACACCCAAACAGCCCAAGGAACCTGTCAGAGTCCGTTATAAGACACTCAGTGACGGGAGCCAGTCCGTCTATCTCGACATCTACCGTGACGGAAAAAGGCAGTATGAGTTCCTGAAACTGTATCTCATCCCGGAGACGAATGCGGCAGCCAAGGCGCAGAATAAGGCCACGCTTGCTGCGGTTAACACTATAAAGTCGCAGCGCATCATCGAGCTGACCAATGGAGTGGCAGGGCTGAAGAACACCTCCCTGCGGTCGAAGACGCTGCTTCTCGACTGGATGCAGGCATACAAGGAGAGTCAGGAGAAAAAAGGAGTGCGAGGAAGTGGCAAACTGATATCCAACACGATGAATGTGCTGCGTGCCTTCAATGCAAAGGCGACCATGCGGGACATAAACCGCGACTTCTGCCTTGCCTTTATAAACTTCCTGCGTAATATCTATGTAAGCCCGAGCGGTAAGAAGCTGTCGCAGTTCACATGCGTTTCCTACTTCGGATGCTTCCGGGGAGCGTTGAATGCGGCAGTTCGAGAGGAAATCATTGCCGAAAATCCAGTAAACCGGCTCAATACGGACGAGAAAATCAAGATGCCGGAGAGCAAGCGGGAGTTCCTAACCATAGACGAGGTCAAGATTCTCATAGACACTCCTTGCAGACGGGAGGATGTCAAAGGAGCGTTTCTGTTCTCCTGCTACTGCGGCTTGCGAATCAGCGATGTACTGGTCCTGAAATGGAAAAATGTGGATAGTTCCGCAGAGCAGTGGCGCATCAATATCATCATGCAGAAGACCAGACAGCCTCTTTATCTTCCCCTTTCCATGCATGCAAGGAAATGGATGCCGGAACGGAACGGAGCCGGAGATGAAGACCTTGTATTTCCCACATTGCCATGTGAGGACACCTGTAATATGCAGCTCAAACCGTGGGTTAAGGCGGCGGGCATAACCAAGCATGTAACCTATCATGTCAGCCGCCACACCTTTGCCACAATGTTACTGACACTCGGTGCTGACCTTTATACTGTATGCAAGCTACTCGGCCATTCGGATGTGAAGACCACCCAGATATACGCCAAAATCATCAACAAGAAAAAGGAAGATGCCATCAGCCTTATCGATATGGAGTTTGCCAATACCTGAACGAATATAATAATATAGAGTATGAGAAGATTGCCAGATGATTTCAATGTGAACATCCTGCTGCCGGGAGCAGTGTGGCTACTCATATCTGTCCTTGCCGGACGGGTAGCGGTCGCACGACTTGAGACGGATGCTATTACCGTCGTCATGTTCATGGTAATCTCGCTCGTTATCTTCATTGTTCCGATGGCTGTCTATATGGAGTATCGCAAGAAAATCGAGCAATTGTCGGAGCGCAAATATAAAAAGGCTTCTTCACCGTCCGGTAGCGGTTCCTCTGGCAAGTCTCAATCGACCACAGAACCAAAGACTGCATATCGGTTTTTCTTTCCACCGGATTTCCCGGATGCCCTAAAAGGTGACAGGACTATGATTTTTATGGAAGCCTTGCGTCATGAAGGCTTTCTTGATGCGGAATATCGGCCGCATGATGGATGTAATGCCACACAGATGGCTTTCATCGCGGACAGCATAGCAGCAATCTGCAACATCAGCCGCCAGTGGAAAATTTTTGGCGACTATTGGCATCTGAACAATATGCGCCAGTTGTTGGATGTGAAGAACCGCAGGGGTTCCAAAGCCGACAAAGAGGATGTTATAATCTCCATTTTTAAGAAAGTGGCGGAAGCCGACGATAATATCCGCAATACCGATGCATATCGCAGTTGGGAGAGAAACATCAAAATTTAACCGCCTTATTTTTTCTGGCAACCCATCTCGCTTAACATCTGTTTTTTCTATTCCCTGTTTTCGTCTGTTTGCTGTTGTTTTACAGCCGTGCTTTTAGTTGTTTTCGACTTAGCTTTCCATCTGTTTTACAGAAGATTAATAGCCTTTGTCGTGTGATTTCCGATGGCTTACTTTGCACCGTCTTCCTTATCGGAACGACGGCTTTCACAGCCTAAGAAATCACATCAAAAACGACAGAAATATGGAACAGACGAACCAACTGATCTCGACGGCCGAGGCCGCGAAATTTCTCGGAATCAAAGTGAGTTATCTTCACAAGCTGATGATGCGACGCGTCATCCCTTACTACAAACCCAACGGCAAACTGTGCTTCTTTGACAAAGCCGAACTGGAGGCATGGATGAAGAATGTACGCGTGGCATCGCAGGCGGAACTCGACCAACAGGCACAGAAGTACATCATCAACCGTTCGAAGCGGTAAGTCATGGCGGGCATATACGACTACATTAACCAGTTTTGGGCAGAAGCAGAGCGCAGCCCTTTCAACCCTACGGAGGTAGCACTTTATCATTACCTTCTTTATGAGGCAAACCGCCTACGCTGGAACATGCCGTTTGCCTGCCATACAGCCATCCTTTGCGTGCGGCTCTCGACTACCAAACAGAATATCAGCAAGGCACGGCAGCATCTCAAAGAGCGTGGGCTGATAGATTGTCAGGTTGGTACAGGAATCCACACCCCTGCGCTATATTCCTTGACCATACAGTCGTCCCGGCAGTTGCCGCATCAGATTACCCGACAGTTGACCCATGAGTTGACCGTACAGTTGCCCCATTCTAATATAAAAGATAAAGACGAAGATATTATCAACTCCCAACACGCGCGGGAAGATGGACATAAATCACTGGATGAGCTTGAGTCACTCCTGCTTGCCGATACGGTTTGGCAGGACAAGATTATCGAAGTGCTGGCGAAAAGAGAAAACTGGATTATTGACAGAGACAGGCTACACGGGAATATCCGTGACTTCTTTGACGAGCAAAGAATCGGCGGAAACGCGCAGCGGGACGAGAGCGATTGCCGAAGCCATTTTTACCATTGGATTATCAAACATCTGAATACAACCCGATATGGAACAAAAAGGAAATTCCCAACTTATAGAGACTCTGATGTCACGGCTGTGTCAGCCGAGGACTACGAAGGAGCGTTTTAGACTGCCTTTCGATGAAGAGACGGCTGCGAAACTGCTTAAATGTGCCATCGCGGGCGAAGTGAGCCGTTTCGGAGGCACATTTCTTTATCCTGACGCGGTAGACTCACAAGTCAGAAGCCTTGCTGCGAGCCTTACCTCCGGCAGACGGTGCGGGGTGATGCTGTGCGGCTTATGCGGCAACGGCAAGACCACCGTAATGAGGGCGTTCCAGAACCTGCTCAATGTAATCAGGATATCGGACAACTACCACAGGACTGTGTATGGTATGCCGATCGTGAATGCCGTTCATGTTGCCCATCTGTGTCGGAACAGCTATACCGAGTTCCTGCGGCTGTGTGATATGGAGATGCTCGGCATCGATGACATGGGCATAGAGCCTGTGGAGGTGCAGGAGTTCGGCAACATGCACAGGCCGCTGACTGACCTGCTTGCAAGAAGATACGAGAACCGTGGCTTCTCGTTCATAACCACCAACCTCGTACCGCAGCAGATACGCAAATTGTACGGCGACAGGATTGCTGACAGGCTGAACGAGATGGTGGACAAGATTGTATTCGACAACCCTTCATTCAGAAAATAAATGGGTATAAACAGAATTACAGTGGCTTTTATTACAGGTGCATATATGACAATAGCTCCATATCGGGGATACGCCACCGGATTATTTTTTAGGGCTGGCAAGTTAATGTTTTCGTCCACGAAAACCACGCCACCGACGGCGACTCTGCCACGCAGAAAACGGCGAAGCCATGATTCAGTCCTAAAAAACAAACCTCATTTATAACGGAATAACAACAAGCGAATGACAGAGCAAGACAACAGGCATAAAGGAGGCCGCCCCAAGTCCATAAAGGGCAAGGCGCGGACAAAGACCATATCCACACGGCTCACGCTGGCCGAGTGGAAGACGGTCATGAAGCGGATAGCTGATGCGGGCAAGAAGCCGTCGCACTTCCTGCGCGAGCTTTTATTGCAGGGCAAGGTCGTGGCGGCACGGACACAGGAGGACAGGCAGCAGATAAGGATGCTGGAGGGAGGATGCAACAACCTGAACCAGTTGGCGAAGCTGGCGCACCAACAGGGCTTTCCGAGAACCAAAGGAAAAATCACCGCCCTGCTGGACGAGTTCAACAAAATCATCGCGGGGATATGATGGGCGACTTGAAGAAACGGGCGAGCTTCGCAAGGCTGGTGAACTACGTGAACAACCCGAAGAAAGCGCGGCTCATCGACAGCAAGGACGTGAGGCTTGACAATAATATAAGCATCGCAAGGAGTATGCAGGGACAGGCGGACGACAAGCCGGAGCGCAGGCTGAAAAATCCGGTGTACCACATCTCTCTGAACTTCGCCCACGAGGACGCTCCCAAGCTGACGGACGCTCTGATGGCTGAAATCGCCAGAGAGTACATGAAGCGCATGGGCATTGTGAACACCCAATATATTGTATGCCGCCACACCGACAGGGAACACCAGCACTTGCACATCGTGGCCAACAGGGTGGCCAACGACGGGAACACCATAAGCGACCGGAACGATGCCATACGCAATGTGGCGGTGTGCAAGGCTCTCACGAGGGAATACGGGCTGCATTTCTCCAAGGGCAAGGAGAAAGTGAAGCGTGACCGTCTGCGTGGCAAGGACAAGGTGAAATACCAAATCCATGATGCCGTCAAAGCGACCTTACCCCGTTGTAACAGTTGGTCGGAACTGTGCGACAGGCTGGCCAGACGGGGCATCGGGGTAAACTTCAAATATGACAAGAGGAACGGCAATATCGTCGGCGTGTCTTTCACCAAAGACGGCATTTCATTCAGCGGCTCACGGATAGACCGCAGCATGGGCTTTTATAGACAGGACAAGCAGTTTGAAGGCCGTATCGCCGAGGGGATGGAATGGCAACCCCGTGTACAGGACAACGGCTTTGACAGACGGACATCGCCAACCATGCCGAGTATAGCTGTGGACAGCCTTACGGCAAACACTTTTATAGGACAGCCGTCACCGGACGGAGCGGCAGCGGAGGGCAATAGCGGCGGAACTGCTGAATCCGGCTCCGACATCATCCAAGTGGGTATCGGCGCACTCATCGAGTTGTGCGTGCAGCCACACCAATCCAAGGTTTCGTCAGGCGGAGGCGGTGGAGGAAACGAAAGCGGCTGGGGCGAGAACGACAAGGAAAAGAACAAACATAAACCAAGAAAGATGAGAAGATGAAAGATAATTTGCAGAACATAGCCGACCTTATCGGGGCATTGGCGGAGGACATCGAGGAAATCAAGAAGAAGCTGGGCGCAAAGGACACTTCGGACAGGGACGAGGCATTGGAAAGGCTTGCGGCGAATTTGGAACCTGTCATGCGTTTCTTCGGCGGCAGCACGCCGGAGAACATCAGAGGGATTTTCGGGAGCAAGGAAGCCATAGAGGAATACAAAAGGGCATTGGGCGACGAAATGATTGTGAGCTTGCAGGCATATACCGATGCCAACGACAAGGATATGCGCAAGCGCGGAATCCCCACTACCAAGGATTTGCTCTACAAGATACTGGAAGTGCTTACGGAACACGTGGAAAAAGACAAGCGGATTTCACAAAAGGCACAGCAAAAGCAAGGCTTCGCACGGAAACTTTGGCAGGCAATCCGCTTTGACAAAGTAACAAACGGAATCAGGCGGCTATGGGACAAAGTGCCCGATGGCTGGCACAAGAACCCTTACGCATGGGCGGGTATAGGCTGTACGCTCGTGTTCTTTGCCTTGTCCATCGTCAATTGGGTGCAGTGGCATGAATACCGGGAGGAAAACAGGCAGTTGAGAACGGTTGCAGAGAAGCATCGGGTGGCTACGGTCATGGTCAATGAAATGTACCCGGAACTGGCCTTGACCGTCAAGGCATACGAGAAACTGGCGGAAACGGTCGGCGTGGATTCCACTCTAACCGTGTTCCACAGGCAACTTGAAAAAGTGAGGCATAAATAATAAATCCTCAGTAATCCTCATAACCTTTACGGAGTTCGGGAATTATAATTTCGTTATCGGGCAGTTCACGAATAAACGTATCCCATTTCTCCATAGGTAAATCCTTTATGGAAACAGAAACGGTAAAGGAAGCGACACCCATCGATGCTGCCGCTTCCTTCAGTCTTTTCGCCAATAGTTTCTTTTCTACTGGCGTATATCCCGGCAAGGTGATAACGGTAATATGCATGACTTACAAGATATTTCAATTACCACCCTGCCAAATTAATCTTGTGCGTAGGCGCGGGAAACGCCCGGTCGATGTCACGCAAATCTTCTTCTGTCAGAGAAATATCAAGACTTCGGGCATTTTCCTCCACATGGGAGATGCTGCTTGCCTTGGGTATGGCGATGACATTCCGTGTGCGCATTACCCATGCCAGCATGATTTGCGTGGGAGTGGCATTATGCCTGCGGGCTATCTCTATCAGCGTCTTGTGATTGCGCAACCGTCCTTCACCCAGCGGTGTGTAGGCCATGATAGGAATTTTCTGTTCCTCGCTCCACGGGATAAGGTCGTATTCGATGCCCCGGTCTTTCAGGTTGTAGAGCACCTGATTGGCGGCACACTCCTTGCCGTGCGGCAGCGAGAGGATATGCTCCATGTCTGCCACGTCGAGGTTGCTCATGCCCCATTGCCGGATTTTTCCCTCTTGCTGCAATTCCACCAAGGCACGGACAGTTTCGGAGAATGGGTAACGTCCTATCCAGTGCAGCAGATAAAGGTCAATGTAATCCGTGCCGAGCCGCCTCAGACTCCGTTCACAGGCACGTTTTGTCCCCTCATAACTGGCATTGCCCGGCAGCACCTTGCTGACGATAAACGCCTTGTCCCGGCAATCGCGCACAGCTTCACCCACAAGGTCTTCCGTGCCGTACATTTCGGCAGTGTCTATCACTGTCAGACCTAAGTCGATGCCACGGCGCAGGGCTTGTATTTCCTCGCTGCGCCTGCGCCCCATTTGGTATGTGCCCTGTCCGAGCGGGCAGATTTGCTGCCCGTCCCGGAAAGTTATGTGTTTGTCCATATTACCCATTATTTCAGGTTCTCGCGGTAGAACGCCTCTATCCGGTCGAACGGTATCTTGTCGAAGTTGTCATACAGGTCGATGTGGTTGGCACCGGGTATAATCAGCAGTTCCTTGTTGTCGCCCGTCAGTTTCTTATAAGTGTCCTCGCTGAAGTAGCGCGAATGAGCCTTCTCCCCATGGACGAGCAGCACAGCGTTGCGTATTTCGCCTGCGTATGACAGTATCGGCATGTTCAAGAACGAAAGAGCCGATGTCTTGTTCCAGCCGCCGTTGGAGTTGAGCGAACGCTTGTGGTAGCCGCGCTCCGTCTTGTAGTAGGCGAAGTAGTCTTTCATGAATTGCGGCGCATCGGCAGGCACCACATCGGGCAACCCTCCGGCAAGTTCATACGAGCCGTTGCGGTAGTCCGCCGTGCGCTGCGCGTTCAGCTGGCGACGCAGTTCGTGGCGTGCGTCGGCATTGTCGGCGGCATCGAAATAGCCGTTGGCATTGACTCGGCTCATGTCGTACATGGTGGCGGCGACGGTGGCCTTGATGCGCGTGTCGATGGCTGCGGCATTGACAGCCATGCCTCCCCATCCGCAGATGCCAAAGATGCCTATCTGTTCCGGGTTCACATCGTCACGGGTGGCTAGATAGTCCACCGCTGCCGAGAAGTCCTCGGTGTTGATGTCGGGCGATGCTACATAACGGGGCTGTCCGCCGCTCTCGCCGGTGAACGATGGGTCGAAAGCAATGGTAAGGAAGCCGCGCTTGGCGAGTTCCTGCGCATACAGCCCGGATGCCTGCTCCTTAACGGCTCCGAACGGGCCGCTGACGGCGATGGCAGGCAGTTTGCCCGTTGCGCCCTTGGGCATGTAGAGGTCGGCGGCAAGCGTGATGCCGTAACGGTTGTGGAACGTGATTTTCGAGTGGTTCACTTCGTCACTCTGTGGGAATACCTTGTCCCACTCCTGCGTTAAATTCAATTTTTCTTCCATGATGTTATTCGTATTAAGTTGATTTTCTTGTGCCATAAGGCTGCCAGTGCCGCAGAGGCAGGCGAGCAAGGCCGCACAGATTGATTTCGTTGCTGTTGTTTTCATATTTCTCCCTTCTTTTTGCAGATTGATGTAAAACCTTGCTTCTCCAATGCCTCGGCTACTCCCCGATAATGGAACGGATGCAGGTAGAAATCCGCAGCCAAGTCTGACCAGTTGCCTACGCGGTTGTTCCACGGACGCTTCAGCAAATATTCAGCATAGGTCTTGTCATACGCATCCAATTTGTCTTTGAGGTCTGGATTGTACTTTTCCTCAAAGTAAACCGCCTCTTTCGGCAAGCGCGGTTTCAGTCCGGGGTCGTTTGCCGGATAGCCGATACATAGTCCCAGCATCGGGAACACATACTTCGGCAGTTGCAGTTCGCGGATGACTTCCTGTGCGTTCTTGCGCACGTCGCCGATAGGCACGGTACCCAATCCCAACGATTCGGCTGCTACGGTAGCCGCTTCAAGCGCGGTGCCCGTTTCATGCGCCCCGACAATCACCGTGTCGATGTCCAGCATCACCTCGTCGAGCGTCTGCCCCTTTTCCTTGCAGGCGATGTCCACGCGGTTATAATCGGCGCAGAATATCAAAAACATGGGAGCTTCCGCAATGTGGGGCTGGTCGCCGCACAGGTGCGAAAAGAGCTTTCTCCGCTGTGCATCCTTTATGGCGATGACGGAAACGAGTTGCAGGTTTACCCAGTTGGGAGCCGACTGCACCGCCCGTATGATGCTGTCCAAATCCTCGTCGCTGACCGCCTTGTCCGTATAGGAACGGATGCTGCGGTGCGACATCATGCAGTCTATTACTTTATTAGTCATAATCGGAAACTTTTATTGTTCGATGTTATCGTTCGAGATGCCGACCGTCTGGCCGCCGTCCACCACAAGAGCATGGCCTACCATGAAGCCCGCACCTTCCGAACAGAGCCAAAGCACGGCAGAAACTACTTCTTCTACTTTGCCCAACCTGCCGATAGGTTCCTGTGCAATCATCGCCTTGTAGCCTTCGGGCGTGCCGCCGGAGAAACGTCGTATCATTTCCGTGTCTATCACACCCGGACAGACGGCATTGATGCGGATGCCTTGTGCGGCATAGTCCAAAGCCGCTGACTTGGTAAGCCCGACCACGCCGTATTTGGCAGACACATACGTGGAGCCGCCACGGAAGCCCGCCACGCCCGAAGTGGACGATGTATTGACGATGACACCGCCGCCGTTCTCAAGCATCAGGGGAATTTCGTACTTCATCGACTTGAACACGCCCACAAGGTCGATGCTGTTCAGTTTCTCAAACTCTGCCTCTTCGATTTCATGCAGGGGCTGAATCTTATACTCTATGCCTGCATTGTTGAAAGCGATGTCGAGTTTCCCGAATGCTTCAACCGTTTTGGCAAGGGCATTCTTGATGTCCTCCGACTTGGTTACGTCCACGGTCACTGCCAATGCCTTTCCACCGGCTTCTTCAATCAGCCGTGCAGTTTCCCGGTTGGCCTGTTCCGAGAGGTCTGTTACCACTACGCTTGCTCCTTCTTTGGCAAAAGCGATTGCCACACCGCGGCCAAGACCGCCGCCTGCACCCGTAATGAATGCAACTTTTCCTTCAAATCTTTTTCCGTTCATATCCGATGTCTTTTTTATTGATTATTCTAATGTTGATGTTTAAGGTATCAGGACGATTGTCCCGTTCCGTTTATTGGATTCCAGCAGTTCATGGGCTTTGGGAGCTTCCTCCAAAGGCAGCTGGAGCGGCGCGTCGATTTTAATCGTCCCGTCCAGTATCGCAGAGAAATAGTCCTTTGCCATTGACTGCAACTTGCCGTAATCGTCCACATGGTGTTTCAAGTCGCCGAATGTGGCGTACAATGAGCCGTGGACGGCCAAATCCCACAAGTCGAGCTTCACAGACCCCGTGACCATGCCGTAATTGACATAATACCCGAAGCGGCGCAGGGAGTTGAGCGAAGCATCAGCCACCGCCTGTCCAAGCCCGTCGAACACGACATTTGCCTTTGCGCCTTTGGTGTATTCTTCCACCTTTGCGGCGACATCTTCCGTCAGCGTATTGATGGCAAAGTCCGCTCCGAGCCTTTGGGCGATTGCCTTTTTATCGTCCGAATCCACCGTGCCAATGACCGTGGCACCTTTACTCTTTATCCATTGCGTCAGGAGTGAACCGACACCGCCCGTGCAGGCATGGACAACGGCAATCTCGCCTTGACGCACGGGATATGTATAGTGCATCAAGAAATGGGCTGTCAGTCCACGCAACGTATTGCTTGCCGCAATCTCAAAACTCAACCCGTCTGGCAGGTGCAATGTCAAGTTTTCCTTCACGATGTGGCACTCGCCATACGCTCCGAACGATTGGGTATAGACCACTCTGTCGCCGGGTTTGAAATGCGTCACGTTCTCGCCGACTTCGAGGACTATGCCTGCGCCCTCCTTGCCCGGCGTAAACGGCTCGATGTCCTTGTTGTCGCTGCGCAGGTAGGTTTCGTTCCCTTTCCGCGTGTAAACGTCTGTATAGTTCACGCCGATGGCATAATTGCGTACCTTTACCTCATCGGGACCGGGATGCCCCATTTCCACATCTTCTACTTTCATGACGCTTGGTGCGCCATATTCCCGTACAATGATTCTTCTCATGTCCTTTATTATTGTTTAGATGTTTAATACCAGTCATGTTTCTCGTTCCGGTCGAGTGTGTCGATGCGTGCCATTTCTTCCGGTGTCAGCTCGAAGTCGAACACGGAGATGTTCTCTTTCTGATGGTCGGGATTGCTCGAACCGGGGATGACCGCCACGCCGTGCTGCAAGTCCCAGCGCAGGATGATTTGTGCAGGGGATTTGCCGTGCGCTTCGGCTATCTCTTTAAGAGTTTCGTTGCTGAACATCGCCTTCGTATAACCACGCCCGCCGAATGGATACCACCCCTCAATGACGATGCCGTTGCGGTGCATGAATTCACGCACCTCTTTCTCCTGATAGTAGGGATGTATCTCGTTCTGCGTCATCACGGGCTTGATGCTTACTTTCGGCAGGAACTCCGTCATCTCCTTTATATAATAGTTGGACACGCCGAGCGAGCGTATCTTGCCTGCGGCCACGGCACGCTCCATCGCTTTGTAGGCTTCCACATCGTTACGACCCGGATGGTGCAACAGCATCAAGTCCACATAGCCGATGTTGAGCCTTGCAAGATAGGATTCGATGGCCTCCTCCGCATGACCGAACTCGTTGGGATAAAGCTTGGTGCAAATGAAGAACTCCTCACGGGGCACTCCAGAGCGGCGTATCGCTTCACCCACTTCCTCCTCGTTGCCGTAGAAAGTGGCGGTGTCGAACTTGCGGTAGCCCAACTTGATGGCAGAGAGTATGGCGTTGATGCACTCGTCCCCGTGCAAGCTGTACGTTCCCAAGCCGAGTACGGGCATGGTGTAGCCGCTGCTGAGCGTGATGACGGGCGGTTTGCCGTTCTCGCCTTTGGTCAGGTCGAACAGGCCTTCGCCGCTTTCCTCCGTTCCGTTTTCGTTCTCGCCGTTGTCATTGGCAGTTTCATTTTCCGTCATCGGCTGATGCACCCCGTCCGTGCCGCAGGCGTTCGCTGAAAAAGCCATGCAGCACAGCATCGTGAAAAATAGCAGTTTTCGTTTCATAATATTCTATCGTTTAATTTCTTATCACGATGCAAAGATACGCTGAAATAACTGTCATATGGTTGTTGTGAGGCTCAAATAGCATTGGTGAAAAGGTCAATTTCATATAGCGATAATGGCAAAAAAGCCCTGACAATCTGGAATCATCAGAGCTTTTTACTTTCGTCAAACTTTTTACCGGTAAGCTCTCCCAAAGATACCCACACAATCCTCATGCGACATTTCGCAAGGGTTGGCAGCAAAGAGACCTCCCATTGTTTCGCGGACATTGCGTGCCAGTGTGTCACACTCTTCCTTACGGATGCCATAGTCGCTCATCTTCAGGTTATCTACACCGCAGGCTTTCTGCAAGTTGGCAAGTGCGGTCAGGAAATCTTCGGGCTTGCTGGCATCTTTCATGCCCATTGCACGTGCCATTTTGATGAACTGTCCGTCGCAGGCATGGCGTTCCACGAAGAAGCGGTAGAACTCATTGGAAATCATAATCAGTCCTGCGCCGTGCGGCAAGTCATGGTGGTAGGCACTCATGGCGTGTTCCATCGAGTGCTCGGCGGTGGTGCTGGTGAGTTGCATCGTCAGTCCGGCAATGGTGCTGCCGTAGGCTACCCCTTCACGGGCTTCCATGTCATTGCCGTCCTTCACCGCACGGGGCAGATAGTGAGCTATATGCTCGATGGCTGACAACGCTATCGGCTCGCTCAACACATTTACAAAACGGCTAATCATTACTTCCGTGTTATGGAACAGGGCATCAAACCCCTGATAAGCGGTGTACTTGGCAGGAACGGTGCGCATCAGTTCCGGGTCCACAATGGCAAGCACTGGATTCAATTCCGGCGTGCCGAAACCTATCTTCTCGTTGGTTTCGTGGTTTGAGATGACACCCCAGCAGTTGATTTCCGAGCCTGTACCCGATGTGGTTGCGATGGTTACGATAGGCAGCCCCGGATGCTGCAAAGGTTGCGCCTTGCCCGTACCACCGCATACATAATCCCACAAGTCACCGGGGTTGGTAGCCATAGCTGCCACAGCCACGGCAGCATCAAGCACTGCACCGCCACCCAATGCAAGGATGAAGTCGCATCCGTTTTCTTTGGCGCAGGCGGCAGCTTCCATCACTACCTCTTTTGAGGGATTTTCGTGGATATTATTGCAAATGGTGTAGGCGACACCTGCCTTTTCCAACTGTGCCATCACACGGTCGAGCGTGCCGTTTACCTTTACGGACTTGCCGCTTGAAATCAGCAACAATGCTTTCTTGCCCGGTAGCTTTTGGTTTCCGAGTTCATTCAACTTGCCGCGACCGAACAGCAGCTTGGTCGGCGTGAAAAGATTAAAATCCATGTTCATCGTTTTATCTCCTATATTGATTAGACATTTATACGTCCTTGATTACGGATGCAAAGGTAAAGCAAAAGCCCCACAGCGGGGTTGCTGTGAGGCTCAAATAGTATTGGTGAAAAGTTCAAATGAACATGTAAACTCATACGACCTTTCAGAGAACCGCAACCGACTTGCGTATGTTCTCCAAAATGGCAGAAAGCTTGTTGTCCCGCCGAGCAGTCTGCATATTATAGTCAGTCTGCAAACCGAGCCATATCGTTGCGGCAATCCCTGTCGCAGCCTCGATTTTCAATGCCGTGTCAGTGGTTATCGGACGTTTACCGTTAATTATCTCATTGAATGCCGTATAAGGCATACCGATTATCCCGGCAAATTTTCTTTGCGACATTCCACGTGCCTGTAATTCATCCTTGAGCATTTCTCCCGGATGTATAGCTACCGCACATACCAACTCGTTGGGGGCGTAGATTTTCTTTGCTGTTGCTTCCATATCACGCTTATTTATAGTGGTTACTGATGTCCAACAAACGGCATACAGTTATTATCTGTTCGCCGAGAACTTCCCTGACTGTAAATTCAAGGCGGTATTTGATATTGATGCGTACGGATGAAATACCTTTCTTGTCGCCTTGCAGCACTTCGTAGTTCAAGGAGTGTATGCGGTAAAGCTGTTCTACATTTTCAGCGCGTTTGAGAAACATCACGCATTTGTAATAGCCCCTGATTACTTCGGGCTGGTAGCGGTGCTTCTTGTCACTTGTGCGGCCTTGCTCGAACAGCTCACGCAAATAGTCTTTATCGAACTCTATATACATATATCCGTTTTATTGTGCTGCAAAGATAATGCTTTTCCGTGGAATATCCACAAAAATAGTGAATATATTATCCATAAATAACTATACAATGGCGGCAACCGCCGTCGGCGCAATGCCGTACTGCTTTTTGAAAGCTGCCGAGAAATGCGACTGGTTTCTGAATCCCACTTTGGTATAGACATCCACAACCTTGTTTCCTCCCTCTTTCATCAAGTTGTAGGCAACCTCCAGCCGCTTGCGTATGAGCCACTTTTCGGGTGTCAGGTCACTTATCTTCTTGAAATCGCGCTTGAATGTGGCAAGGCTTCTTCCCGTATAGTGCGCTAAATCCTCCATTGTGAACTCGTACATATAATTCTTGTTCAAAAAATCCATAATATCGATTTTCCACGGCTCGTTGAAATCAAACAGGGTAGGCACAAACCGTTTGTCAATATGAAGCAAAGCAAGCAACCCTTCTTGCAGTTTCAGGTGCATGAAGTCATCCTGCGGCTTAACTTCCGGGTCGAAAAACGGTGTCAGCGAGGCGAAAAGGCTGGTTATTTCCGCTGTCTTGGGCAACTTGATGACCCCTGATTTGAGTTTGGGCGTATTTGCCGGAACTTTGTACTGTTCGAGTTTCGTGTACATCTCACGCAGGAAATTACGGGTAAAGTTTAGGAAAATGCCACAATAGCGTTCCCCATCTGCCGTCTTTTTATACATGGTGATATGGTGGTCACGCGGGATATATACACATTCTCCTTTCCCGACATGGATTTGCTCCTTGCCGTTGTCTAATATCATTTCGCCCGAATACACGTAGTTCATCGCATACTCTCGCGAGCGGTGTATGCAACCGCTGATGTCATCGTAAAAGAAACTGTAAAACACGTTCTCATAGTTGAATATGAGTTTCATCGGACCGAGATTTTCTTCTGTTTGCTTCTGTTTCATATCCGTACTTTCTTTTTCCTGCTGCAAAATTATAAAATTAAGTCCGTATTTCCATTGTTCTACAGCTCATTTTTTGTATAAGAAATAGAGAAACGTACAGATACTAAAATGGTACTAAATTGCAAATTATGTTCTTATTGATAATTATAAAATATATAATATCAGGTAATTATAAAATTTTATATCTTGTCGCCCACCATCGAGAACATTCCACTCAAAGCCTACGAATACATTGTCAATGGCACGTCCGTCATCGAATGGATAATGGAACGCTACGCTGTCACCATCGACAAAGCATCCCAAATCAAAAACGACCCTAACGACTGATCAAGAGAACACGAGCAACCCCGTTACATCCTCGATCTCCTGCTGTCTGTCGTTATCCTCTCATGTCAAACGATGAACATAGTAAAAGGGGTCAGTAGCTTTTTAGTGGGGATATGCATATAAGTTCGCAATGCGGAATAAGAAAAACTTCTTGTCAATAACTCCCCTAAGATTCTCTCTAAAGAGTTTGATTTTAGCATTGAATGACTCAGCGAGTGCATTTGAGGAACGGTTGTTGTAGAAGTTGAGTATTTCATCATAATGCTCATAGAAGGTGGCTGCAATCACATTAAAGCTTTGCCAATAGTCACTTTTTAGAAATGCCGTTGTGTTATAGCTGTCAGCGAAAATGTGATATATGTAGAAGAGTAACCGTTGATATATTGGCTGCTATCTACATATATCTTATTTTCGGCATTTAAAATTCCCGATTCTTAATCCGTTTAAATTGCTTCTAAAATACAGGGTTCAGAGCTTATTTGAAATATGTTTTTTTTGTATCCTGTTTTTATGGTTAGGATAAATTCGCTATGATCAATCATACTCTTCGTTATCAGACTTTCTTTGTGGCAGAACATCTGGAGCTATATTTCTTATCATACTAGGATTCATTTTGTTGTCCCCGGAAGCTAGTTTCGTGTACCCTAATAATATCAGTGTTTTTGTCTTTGCGATATTACTATCTGACATAGCTCCTTTCGCATACATGATGCGAAGAGATGACAGTGTGTCCCCAAAATAGAAAGACCTTTTATCTACCTTTTCCATGTATTTTCTCACCACACCATCCCAATGCTCGGGTTGCTCATAGACTACTAAGTTTATTAGTACGTGTTTGATGACTGGATTCGACTCGCTTTCTATTTTCTCATACAGTAGGCCTGCCAGTTTAGAGGAATAAATATTGTCTTTGTACCATGTGACAATATTATGAGGTATTGCCGACATAATATCAATCAACAATTGTCTTTTGTCGCCTGATTGGGTATCAAATGTATCATCCAAATGCAGTCTAAAGTCATCATAACCAGCTTTACCATCCATAGCCAATGCTGGAGCCATAAGATATACAACCCTAATCGTATTCAACCAAGCATCCGTGATAGCATCGAGTAGCTTTACTTTGTTCTCTGGAAGTATATAGTCGCTATTCCTTAGTACCTTGGATGCAATTCCAATCATTTCTTGTAAATAGTTCACAGAATAGTTTTCCCAAACCTTTCTCACATCTTGGTGAAAAGGCATAGATGGGTTATAATGTGTGTCATTCAATGCGTCCTTAATGTTGGTTGGAAGCTTTGATTGTTTTAGGTGAGTATCCAATTTTTCAATGGCTTTAGTGGCCTGCTCATCCGTTATATTCAGTCGCAACTGCTGTAAAGGGTTCATTTTGTCTGGTAGTCCGACTTTGTCATGAACCGTTGCTGTAACCTTCTTGATATCTTCAATTACTATCTCTGCAGCATCATTTTTAGTTCGGTCGCTGCCTGTATAAAATTCCAACACCTCTGGATAACGCGCATAGTTTTCTTTATCCAAAATAAAGTTTGCAAAATCTTGTGATTTTGTCATCCGCATTGCAGCAAAATAGTACACCCAAAAAGCGAACCTAAATCCATAGAGGTCATTGTCGTATTGGCAGATTATTTGGTTGTTTAATAAAATGGAAAAAAGGTAGTTTATATCAAGTGTTATCTTTTGTTGCTTACAGAAATCCGACACCAGATCATAAAAATGTTTACTTCTGAAGTAGTACTGTTCATTACGAATCATCTGCTCGCAATAATATCCGATGGCAAACTCACAATCTTTGACATCAGGGAGTGATTTATAACTGGGCACCTCCTCATTCTCAAAGATTATACGGAGAAGACGTTCTATCATGGCCGTTCGATTGACGGGATTCTCGTCGAATGAATTACTGAACACTTCCAATAGCGAAATGCAATTCAGAGGTGTTCTATGCATATTGAAGTTCTGTATGTCATCATTTAGTCTCTTCAAAACCACTTCCTCTTCACCAATTATATGCTTTTTGTTATATACTGCCACCATATTTCTTAGTTGGAACAACTGCATAGGAGCCATAAAAATAGGTGTAATAGAGAATTCTTGCAGTGATATGTTTTCATTATTTACAAACGATTTTTCTAGCATCGGGCACAATAATAGTAATGGAATGTCTTTGTACTCTTCCTGCATATACGACAATATTTGTTTTGCATCTTTATTGCTCAGATCCCAATTGTCAAATACGAACCATTTCACGTATTCTTTTGACACACCAAACGTATCTAACTGCCTTTTTATTTCTTTTTCGATTTTGTTTGCTTTTACAATGCGGCTATCAAGGAATAATCCGAATTCCTTTTTTTCCTTCCAGAGTCTTAGCAGAAAGTGCCAACCAAAAGAAGTCAGACCATATTGAGCAGGTGTGACAATTTTCAGACTTTTTCCTGCTTCCATGATGTCATCTTCAGTGTACAAGTCTTTCCTGTTAAATGTAAATGCCCTGTCAAATCTATCCATGCTAAAATAACGGTCAATCCATATCAAGGACTCATCACCATAAACGGCCATTGTATCACGGAATCGGTCTTCAAATTTCAAACGGATAGCGTCCTTTACAATCTGCTTGGTGTTTCCGATTTCAACAATGCCTTCTTCGCCATCCGTAAAATCGAGTCCTTTTTTGAAACTGTTTCTGGAACTGAACCATTCACGATATATTACTCTTGCTACATGATCATCTTCCAGTTCTATAATGCAATACCCCAATTTATCTGTCTTGTCCGTGTACAATTGCGGTGCCTGACACCATACATAGTTTTCTCCCTTTACTTTATTGCAAAGAATATTCTGTCGATGAGTGTGTCCTGTAAGTAAAAGGTCAAAATCCGTTCGTAATAGTTGAGTCAACTCATTGTCTGCCCATTCCGCAATGAAAGGTAGTGGGTGGTGCATCATCAGGATTTTTCTTTTTGAGTTCTTTTGCACCCAATCGTTTAGGTTGCGAGTGTCAACATTCAATCTTCGTTCATCATTTTTCAGTTGTGGATATTCACTCCACCCATATCCAGCAAATGAAGTAAGGGCACTGTTTAAACAGTAAAGACTCCATTCTTCATTGATTTCAACGGAGAAACCTATCAGGTTCTGCTTTGCATTGGGCAAGTATTGTTCTACAAAGCTTTTATAGTTAGCAAATTTTTCCAAAAATACGCTCCCCGTCTGCTCATTAATCATATTGTTAAATCGGTCTTCTGTGAAGTTTTGGTTTACAATCGGCCCATACGTCTCTTTATGGTCGATTATCCATTGGCGCTGACAATCATGGTTGCCAGGTACACATATTATTTTCTCTGCCAATATGCCGTATGAAATCAACTTATTAAGTATTTGGGCGTAGAAAGTATGATAATAGTTCATGTCATCAGCTGCTTGAACTAAATCTCCTCCTATCAGAACGTAAACATCATTATATTGCAGATTTGCGAGTTGATGCTTTACATCCTCACAAAACGCTTTCATCACTACACCTTCATTTTCAGGTTTTCCACCCGTAAAGTGAATGTCTGAAAAATATAAAAGAATTGTTTTCATTTCATTATGTTATAAGATGTTCAGATTGGAGATTTATATCGGCATGAAATTATGCTTGTAGTATAAGTTATTGTTTAATGCCTTCCTTCTGGCAGATTGATTATTTGATTTATGTCCGCATCCAAGACTTCCATCATCTTTAGAACCATTTCCAAACTTGGCTGTGATGAATTTGTGCACCATTTTGAAACAGTCGTAGGATTAACTCCCAATTGCTCACACAGCCATTTGTTTGTCTTCTTCTTTTCTGCCAACAATATCTTCAGCCGATTAATATCTCGCAACTTACCTACTTCCATATCTTTAATTTCTAACACAATGCAAAAATAATGATTTTATTTCATTTTCATTGCTAGTTAAGCGATTATTTGATAAAAAGTTGCATCTTTGTCCTTAGCTAATAATCACCTCCTTTCAAAGCGATGAAGAATGCGAAGTTGGCACGTTACAAAACCATTACTTATCACCAAAACTACATCTTGCAATTAGTTGATAAATACCGATTTGTATTCAGAACGAATAGTTGTTACCATTTCGTTACCGATAACTCTTGAAAATTCATTTATATTATTGATAACTAATGATATATAATTACTAATAGATAAAAGAGCCTAATACCCCAACAGCCTTACGTCGTTGGGAGAGTTGCCATGCAATCTGCAAGCAGAGACGATGAGATTGTCCGATGTCGGGCAGATTATAAAGTGGCAAACGGAAAGGCAGCAATCTTTGCCTATCAAAATTTAGTTTATGCCAACACAGAATGGACTGGATACCGATAAAAGGGAAAAAGAAAGACTTTGCCTCTTATAACATTGTTACGTTGGGATAGGATAAAGCTGTTTAGTCGGCCATATTCTGTTTTTCTTCCATTGGGTTAGAGAGCCACTATGTACTCCTATGAAAATCCGATTTCGGGACATATTTTGACTATTTAACCGTACCCGATATTCTTTTCAGTTGTTTGCATAAAAACGGTTTAGTTTAGTTTTTCTCTCTTATATATAAATACTAAACTAAATTATATATACCCGCACGAGCAGTAAACTATACCGTCAAAAGCCAAGCGGGAAACACGAAAATCCGGAGGTTGCTCTAATCGAACAATCCGTTCACTAAATTAACCGCATCGTCTTTCTTCTGATTGATGATTCTGGCATACACCTGTGTCATTTTCACATCAGCATGACCGAGCAGTTTCGAGGTCGTGTAGAGGTCTGCACCGAGCGTCAGCATCATAATTGCGAACGTGTGCCGAAGACCATGCATCGTAATTTTCTTTCGGATATGCGGCAAATGTCTGCGATCTCCTGCAAATAGCTATTCAGACGTTGATTACTCGGAACCGGGAGCACGACGTTTTCGGTCTGACAAACGGGATGCTCTTTGTATTTCTCGATGATCTCCAACGCCGGAGGCAACAACGGAATAAGACACATATTGCGAGTCTTCTGCCTGCTTTTTCTGATCCAGAGCTGGCCGCGATTATCTTTGGACAAGTGCTCTGGAGTCAACAGCTTTACGTCGATATAGGATAGGCTCGTATAGCAACAGAATACGAAAATGTCACGGACAACGTCGAGCCTTTGGATAGTCATCTTCTTTTTGATAATCCGCTCTAATTCTTCCTTTGTCAGAAAGTCTTTCTCAACCGGGTCTTCGCGTAGTTTGTAATTCTCGAATGGGTTTCGCTTAATCCATTCGTTGACCAACGCGATCCGGACCACCTTCTTTAATGCTTTCAAATACTTGACGGCCGAGTTGTGGATGCAACCTTTGGTGGTTTGCAAAAACACGTCGAAATCGGTTATAAATTGATAATTGACTTCGGAAATAGCGACATCTTTTCGATGCAGTTGTCGCTGCATAAACTCGGACAAGTGCTTATATGTCGTCTCGTAACGGTCCGCTGTCTTTTGTGAAAACTCTTTGCCGACAAGAGCATTCATTTTTTTATTATGCTCGTCAAACAGTTCGAGCAGCGTTTTCTGGGATGCTCCCATACCCAAAAAACGACGCTTGAGCAGGTCGGCGGTTATCTCTCGGCCGGACAGCTCTATCTCTTGGTGGATATTAAAAATGGTAGCTCGAACACCGGTTAGATAATTGTTTATTTCTTCAACGATGCTACCCTTGCCGTTTACTCGTTCTTTAGCCGAATCCCATTGCTCGGGTTTTACCTTGCGTTTTAACTGAAACTCCGCTCTGACACCATTCAGCGTGATTCGAGCGAGAATAGGCGTTTCTCCTAATTTACCGATTCTTGCTTTCTTAATGTAAAACAAAACCGCGAAAGTTTGTCTTTTCATGTCGCCTGATTTACTGTTTAAAGTTAATAAATCAAAGGCTGTTTAACAAGACGCAAAACCCTGTTAATCTGTGATATAAACTCTAAATCGGGTACATTTTTTCGGCCACTTGAATTGTACCCGATTTAGCCCCCGTTGCAATACATAAAATTGCATTTTTCCCCTCGGGGAGATCAAATAAGAAACCCGATAAATCGCTGATTTATCGGGTTTTTCACTGATTTACTTTATTCGGTTTGCTCCTCAACTAGGACTTGAACCTAGGACCCCCTGATTAACAGTCAGGTGCTCTAACCAACTGAGCTATTGAGGAATATTCTGCGGAATGCTTCGAGAACGACTCTGCCGCATCTCCGTTTTGCGAGTGCAAATATATATCAAAATATTCATTCTCCCAAAGGTTCTTGCAAAAAAATGGCGAAAACGCTCGGACGAGTCGTCCGAACCATGCACGGGAAGCAGACGTTTTTCGCCCGGCGAACGACGGGTCGCCCCCCTGCCGAACGGATAAAAACAAGAAAGAAACAGGCGCTGCAACCTCTTGGTATCGTTAAGCCGGCACCAAATTTCGCTGACGTTCAAACGGAACTGTACGAACGTCTTCCTCGGAAGATTCGCCTGGCAAGTCCCGCTCCGATTCCGGAAACGTTATAACCGGCCACCGTATGCCGAAACGGGAGGAGAAACTGCAAAGATAAAGGGGTACAACATCCGCAACATAATTTTTATTGAAATGACGTTTCCGAATTACCCCGAACGGCCCGTCTCGCCGAAAACATTTTGACAACCATATACAATTTGCGCTATGTGAAAACAACTTCAAATTACCTATTGACGGCAACAAGGTCGCATGTAACGACTTACGTCATAACGAAACTCCGAAAAGAAAGACCTTATTGCCGGGCCGAGTAAGAGATAGGGCAAAAATTCTTTTAACAAAAACCTATCCTCCCTCGTCTTTTAAACAAATATTCGGCATCTACCGTTATCTCTTTCCGAATCAGACCTATAAGCAGACATAAGCTCTCGTAACTGTCGTGTATGCCTTATGCCTCAGCGTCGACAATTATTTTTTCATTCCGGCGAACATCTGTTCATGCAGAGAAAACTTCGCTTTGAGGTCGCGGTCTATCTTACTCTGTTCTGCCGAAACCGGAGGAACGTGATTCATGATAAACCGGGTCTTTCGGATCAGCCGGTTAACCATACCGACAAACTTATCGAACGCATGCCCGACCTGTTCGTCGGCAGGCAACATACTGTATCCCTTACCGAATATGTTGACCAAAAGTCCTTTCCGTTCCACCAGCAACTCATGTCGCAGTTCCGACACGAAGTCCATATAGTCCATATCCGCTTTCTTTACCGCCGCGATCAAATCGGCCGGTTTTTCATAATCCCCGAACTCCGCTCTGCTGAAATCTTCCAACCGAAACGCTGTCCATAGCCATTCGTGCTTTATGAGCTGCCCCGGTATAAATTCCGACACGATAGTCTCTTTGAGTCGCGTCCATTCGGCCGATCCGATCTCCATCCGTTCCATAAATCGTTGATTTTGCATCTCCGCAGATAGCAGGGGAATCGAACCCCCGCATGCTCCAAGCTATCTTTTAAAGCCACTCCATATGCCGGAGCCCTACCATGCCATGCCGGACCGAACCTCAGCACTCCAAACCAAGCCTCGCCCCGCCTGACTGTGCCTGACCATATCCAGCCGTACCGCACCCAGCCCGAACGTGTCAAACCTTGCCTCTCTTCGCCACGCCTAACCGGACCCAGCCCCGCCATACCATAAGTATGATAAGATCAAAAATTCCGACGCGAAGGAATCATCGGCCTGCGGACAAGTTTTCACCTATGGTAATACCGGCGGTCGCAAACAGATAACCACCGATTCATTGTTTTATTTCGATGGCTTTGAATCTACCGAATTTAGGCCTGTAATCGCAAATACCGACATACCGTCCTGCAAAATCCACGACATCTTTCAGTTCCCGCTCGTTCCAGCGGCTCTCTTCATACCATATATCCACATCGCAATGCCAGTCGCAGAATATCGGCCGACAACGCAAAATCTTGGCACGCTGAACTTTCACAGTCCTGAAATCCCTGTATGCGTCCATTCGGAAAAGTTCTTCCGGAGGCAACGATTCATGCTCGAAATGAAAGACCGGATCGTCCGGAACGCTTACGGCCGCCTGAAACGCTTTACCCAGTTTCTTATCCTTTGCCGCAGCCAACATGGCGGCTTCGATACATTCGGCTTTCATGTAATAGCCTTTTCTCTCGGTGTGGTACAGACTTGCCATCCACTCGATCCTGGCCATTTCCATCAGATCATCATCCGTTTTCTTCCTTTTAGACGAGATGGCTTTCATTCGTTTTGTGTAGTCGTTAAACGGGTTGGCCATCTTGTCATCATGTTGCAATAACGGACTCACGCTTTCAAATCTGAATTTTAGTATTTTCATAACACTTAAACTTTAGAGTACAGCAACCAATAATCGCAAATTTAAAAGATTATTTCAAGGCACTATGAACAAATAAATTATATTCTAATGCATCTTGAACGTATTTATCAAAATCAGATCATTTCAAATTGCAGCAGGGCACGGTCGGGAAACCGTTCGATGCGTCAGTTCCATACATGCCGGCCCGAGGCGCGAACGATACGTACGGAAGCTCTAAATCTGCAGGGAAAGGCCCGGACCGCCGTGCGCCGGCCGTAAATCGGGAGTTAATTCGTACTTTTACCAAAGCAAAACCGACGAATCATGCACAAGCTCCTCGTTCCGATTCTGCTAACGCTCGCGGCCGTATGCCGGCTGTACGGCGCGACGGAAAGCTATCCGGTCAGCGGCCGGGTGATCGACCGGCTGACACGGCAGCCCGTGCCGTTCGCCGCCGTCGTCATCTCCGGACAGCCGGGCAAGGGGGCGATGGCAGACTCGGCAGGCAAATTCACGATCGCTCAGGTGAAGCCCGGCATATACCGGCTGTCGGCGTCGATGCTGGGCTATCGGAGCGCGCTCACTTCGGAATACATCGTTTCGGCCGGCACGCCGTTCATCGAAATAGAGCTCGAAAAAGAAGCGCAGGGAATCGAAACGGTCACGGTCATGCCCTCTCCCGTCCGCCGCACGGCGGAAAGTCCGGTCAGCGTCCGAACGATCGGGTTGCGCGAAATCGAGAAAAGCCCGGGTTCGAACCGCGACATCGCCCGCATCGTACGCTCCTATCCCGGAGTCTCGTTTTCGCCCGTAGGCTACCGCAACGACCTGATCGTGCGCGGAGGCGGGCCGTCGGAGAACCGCTTCTTCATGGACGGAATCGAGATACCCAACATCAATCACTTCGCGACTCAGGGAGCCTCCGGAGGCCCGGTGAGCCTCGTCAACTCGGATCTGATCCGCGAAATCGACTTTTATACGGGAGCTTTCCCCGCCGACCGGGCCGGAGCGCTGAGCTCGGTGCTGGATTTCCGGCTCCGCGACGGCGATCCCGACCGCCAGCGGTTCAGGGCGACGCTCGGTGCCTCGGAAGTAGGCCTGAGCGGCAGCGGCCACATAGGAGAGAAAGCGACTTTTCTCTTTTCGGCCCGGCAATCCTACCTTCAGATGCTGTTCAAGCTGCTGGGCCTACCCTTCCTGCCGAACTACATCGACGCTCAGGCGAAAGTCAGAATCCGTTTCTCGCAACGCGACGAACTGACCGTGCTGGCGCTGGCAGGCATCGACAATATGCGGCTCAATACGGACGAAAAGGGAGAGGAAACCGAATACCTGCTAAGCTATCTGCCCCGGCTGCGGCAGGAAACCTTCACCGTCGGCGCGTCGTACCGGCATTATGCCGGGCGGCACGCGCAGACCGTCACGCTGAGCCACTCCTATCTCAATAACCGGAACACGAAATACCTCGGCAACGACGAGTCGTCGGAGGACAATCTGACCCTGCGCCTGCGGGCCGTCGAGCAGAAAACGTCGCTGCGGGCCGAGAACCGCTCGTACCTCGGACGCTGGACGCTGCGCGAGGGCGTCGAGCTGAGCTACTCGCATTACACGAACCGTACTTTCCGACGCTTCTTCGCCGAACAGGCCGGCACGCTGAACTACCGCACGCGGCTCGGACTGACCGGCTGGGGAGCGTTCGTCGCAGCCGACTATGCCTCGGCCGACGACCGGCTGACCGTATCGGCAGGAATCCGGGCCGACGGGAGCGACTTCTCGGCGGAAACCGCCCGGCCGTGGCATCAGCTTTCGCCGAGGGCATCGGTCCGCTACGCTCTGAGCGAGCGATGGACGGTCGCCGCCAGCGCCGGACTGTACTATCAACTGCCTCCCTTCACCGCGCTCGGATTCGAAAACGGGCAGGGGAAAAGGGTCAACCGCAGACTGAAATACATGCGCGTGGCCGAGACCTCGGCCGGTTTCGACTGGAGGCTGCGCGACCGGCTGACCGTATCGATCGAGGGATTTCACAAGTTCTACACCGGCGTCCCGCTCTCGCTCGCCGACAGCATTCCGCTGACCTGTCAGGGCAACGATTACGGCACGGTCGGCGACGAGCCGCTCGCCCCGACAGCCGAAGGGCGGGCCTACGGCGTCGAGGCGATGGTCAGATGGCAGATCCCGAACAGGCTGCATGTCGTGGGCTCCGTCACGGTCTACCGCAGCGAGTACCGCAGCGGACGACGGGCCCGGTATATCGCCTCGGCCTGGGACAACCGCTTCGTGCTGAACCTGAGCGGAACTTACGAACTGCCCAAGGCATGGAGCATCGGCGCGAAACTGAGCGCGATAGGCGGAGCGCCCTACACGCCCTACGACACCGAAAAGTCGTCGCTCAAGGAGGCATGGGACGCCCGAGGACGCCCCTACTACGACTATTCGCGGTACAACGAGGGGCGTCTGCCGGCTTTCGCCCAGCTCGACCTGAGGATCGACAAGGCGTTCTACTTCCGCCGCTGCACGCTCGGAATCTACGTGGACCTGCAGAACGTCACGGGCAGCAAGTTGCGACAGCCCGACGTGCTGATGAGCACCGGCATCGTCGAGAACCCGTCGGCTCCGGCTTCCGAGCAGCGCTACCGGATGAAGTACATCAAACAGGAGAGCGGCACGCTGGTCCCGGCGCTCGGGGTCACGGTCGAGTTCTGAGCGCTTCCGCATCCGCAGGCGGGATATCCGTCCGGGAATGCCTCCGCTACCGGACGTCCGCTCTGCCATAGGACGGCCCGGGCGAGCGGCCCGTCGTCTCCCCTACGCTTTCGCACGGTATCGCAACGACAAGCATCGGACCGCTTCCGTTACGCCCGGGACATATGCGAGCGCATACCCGTCCTACCGGAAAAACCGAGCCTTTGCGCACGATTGTTGCACATGAGCGGCAAAAAGGAACCCGAAAATGAAAAAAACGCCGTACTACCTGATTCCCGTACTGGTCTGCTTCCTGCTGGGGTTCATCGCCGGCAGAATCCAGTCGGACGCCATCGAGAACTGGTACCCGCTGCTCGACAAGCCGGCCCTGACACCGCCGAACATCGCGTTCCCGATCGCATGGTCGGTCATTTATCTGTGCATCGGCATTTCGGCCGGACTGATCCTCAGCGGCGACTCGCCCCGGAAAAAACGACTGATCGCTCTGTTCTGCGTCCAACTTCTTTTCAACTTCGCATGGAGCGTCGCCTTTTTCTATTTCCGTAGCCCGTTGGCAGGACTCGTCGACATCCTGATCCTCGATGCGCTCGTTGCGGCCTACGTCGTTCAAAGCCGCCGGGCGAGCAAGGCGGCTTCGGTCCTGTTCGTCCCTTACGTTCTCTGGCTGCTTTTCGCCACTTATCTGAACACATACATTCTGGTCTGCAACTGACGGGCTGCGAACGGCCGGCCGAACCCTCACCGGCTGCACGAGCGGCCGGCTGCGATTTCTACCGGGCGAAGACGGCCCCCGGGCAACCCTATAAATAGTCCTCTGTTTTCACCATGTTCCGTGCCGGCCTGAGAGAACCGACATCTCAGAGCGCTGTCGGTCCGAAATCCTCCGTGCCGCTCCGGCCCCGCAGCGGAAGAATCCCTTCCGATCCGGCGGAATCGTCCGGATCGACGTTCCGAGCAGAATGTCCGTTTGCCGGATATTCTTTTTTGCCGGATAATCGCTAACTTTACGCGGGTCCGTTCCGGCCCCCGGCCGAGAGCCGTCAAAACATACCAAACTTACACGAATGATGAAAAAAACCATTCTTCTATTTTTTACGGGGCTGCTGCTGGTTTGTCAGGCTTCGGCCAAGAAACCGGGATTCGCCCTTTGGCAACTGAGCCCGCAAGGCCCGTCTCAAATGAACTCCTACGTATTCGTAACCGACAAAGGCCGTGTGGTGGTTCTCGACGGCGGGACGGCCGACGACGCGCCTTTCCTGAGAGGATTCATCGCGGCGCTCGGGAATCATGTGGACAAGTGGATCGTCAGCCATCCCCACGCGGACCATATGGGCGCGCTGACCGAGATACTGAAAGCGCCGCAGCAAATGACCATCGACACGGTCTACCAGTCGCCTATGACGGACGAGCAGCTCCGCACCGACATGAACCGCAAGAAACTGGCCGACGCCTATTTCCACGCGCTTGACAGCTCGGGCCTGCCGGTCGTAAACCTGACGGAGCCGGGACTGAAGATGAAAATCGACGGAATGAACATGCAAGTGATCGGCGTCGCCCATCCCGACATTCTGACTAACGCCTATAACAACGCGAGCATCGTGCTCCGGGTCTGGGACAAGACCAAATCGATGGTCTTTCTGGGAGACACGGGAGTCGAAAGCGGCGAACGCCTGCTCGAAAGTCCCTACAAGCCCCTGCTCGACTGCGACTATCTGCAAATGGCCCACCACGGCCAGCAAGGATGCAACGAGCGCTTCTACCGATCGATCCGTTTCCGCGCCTGCCTATGGCCTACCCCGCTGTGGGTCTGGAACAACGATGTCGGCGAGGGCTTCAACACCGCATGGATGAAAACCATCGACACCCGACGCTGGATGGACGAGATCGGTATCGAGGAGCACTATCCGAGCTGGCAGGGTATCGTCAAAATCGAATAATCCCGGTCTCGCAGGAATAAGAGAGACGCCATCCCGGCCTCATGCTCGGTCCAATACGCGAAGGGCGGTCCTTCCCCGAGGGAAAGACCGCCCTTCAAATCGTTGCAACAAACGATTTAATCGCTCGTTTTCAAGATATTGCCATCCTTGTCGTAATACAGATCGGTTCCGTTGGAGAGCTTCACCTGATACCCCTTATCGTTCTGCATCATCTGCACGATCTGGTATTTCGAGTAGTTGTTCGACACATGAGCCTTGATATTGGCGGGGACGACATTGGCAGGCACCGGTCCCACTTTCATGTTGATCTCCGTCCAGTCGCCGCTATTGTCGAAAACGACCTGATTGCCGTTGGCGAACGATACGGTGTACTTCTCGGACTTGTCGTCACGATTCAGCTCGACATCCTGCACGTTCTCCTTGGCAAAATAAGTCTGTACGAACTCCTGCGCACTCTTGGGCATCTTGCCGAAAACCACTTTCTCGGTCTGAGCGTTAAGCGCCAGCGCTCCGAAAGCGCATGCGAGAACAAGAATAATTTTTTTCATAACGAATGGTTTTAATTGGTTAATTTTACCGGGAAGCTCGGCAAATGCCGTTCCAGCGACGGACCTCCCCACCCTCCCGGCACGGTAGAAAACCATAGCGGAGCGACAGACAAACGATCTTTGGACAGAACGTATTACCGGCGGAAGATCTCCCATACGCATGTCCGAACCGAAGACGGAAAAATCCTGTTCCGTTAGAAAAGAAGCCTTTCCGGAACAAGATTTTATCCAAAACTTTTCACCGCGAGCCGCGCATCGGGATTTCCGCCGCAATTCGGTCTTTCCACAACGGGCCTTACGCACGGGCGCCATGGTAGCCGCAAGACATATTAAAACAGACCCGATTTATATATAGTGCGCCAAACTTTATCGGCAAAGGCATGGCGATCATTCTCAATCACACTCTCTAAACCTCTTTCGGAAAGGATATTGCGCGATGCGGTCGGAATCGAATAACCGTCAGAAAAATCGCGGCCCTCCCCAAGATTTACTATTCATAGTCCCCATACATTCAGACATATAATTAGCAAAATAAAAAATAACAACCCTTTTACATTGATTTACTCCGAATAATTCGTATCTTTATGTATAATTTCACACTCAGATTTCACAACGCCACGTACAAATATGAAGAAAAAGGGCATGTTTATGATTTTTTTAAACCCTGGCAATATGGTTTGACAGATATGAATTATCGATAACCTTTGCAGAATGAAAACGCGAAAGACAAGGCATTCCCCTCCTTGTCTCCCGCTAACAAGCGAGGAAACCCAATCAAAAAAACGATAAAATGAAACAACTAAGTCTGCTGGCACGCGCCCGAAAGATTCAGGAAACCGTAACCCAACATTATGAAAAAGAGTGCCGTGCCAAATGCCTGCGTGCCGTTTGGAAGCATCATGTAGAGGAAGAATTCGGGATCAACTATCACACATTCCTGCGCTACTTGCATACGGATACCTCGGAACTGGAAGAACGTCTGGAGCAGAAAAGGTCTCGACGCCCCTTATTCCAGGATGTACGACAAAAATGAACCCGCGTCGTACCGACGCACAGAGCAACATAGCGGCATACCGTACGACCGGAGTTACCGAACGCAACGAAAAACGAAAACCGCCGCAGAGCCTTTCTCGCTATCGGAGCGGTCGAGGAACTCGAGCGTCTCGGCATTCAGCCGGACGATCTGCATCACGCTGTGTTCGACGAAAAGCTGTCCGGAAGCCGGATCGTAGAGGTAACCCTCCCGGGCTACCTCTACGCCCCATTCGTACTGAACGACAATCCGGTCAGGGCCGAAATCCCACACGATCTCGTTGCAGGCAAACGTGGCATCGGGTTGCCCGTCGGACTGCCACTCGTCCACAAGAGAGAACGCATGAGTCAATTCCCACCGACCGACAATCGACTCGGCCGTCGGCGGCGCGCCGAACTTTCTTTGCGGGCTGACTGCGTCGCCGGAAAGCGGGGAAAGATTTCCCTCCCCCGAAGCGGGACCGACTTCCAATCGAACCGGACCCTGCCCGGTAAGCAGCCAGCCGAGATTGAACTGAGGCCAGTTGCGAAGTATTCTGACCGCCAGAGCCAGCGTAATCTTACGTTCGTTACTTTTGATCCGGTAGAGCGGATCGGGCCGCTTGAAACCCAAGCTCAAGGCCAAGGAAAGCACCGAGGTACGGCACTCCCGAACAATCCGCTCGATACGCTGCCAATCCGTATGAGGAAACGAGTGATACACGTCCAAGGAATTGAGAGATTAGCGTTACAACAAGGGAACAGATAAAAAAGGACGTAGGAACAATCTCCCGGACACACGGCCTTGCGAACCAACGAGTGAGAAACTGCCCTACGTCCAAGCCCTCCCTGACCTTTCGGCCAAGGGTATGACTCAGAACCGGCAAGCCTTGTACCACTCGTAAATCACCTCCCCTCGTCGGGAGAGGTCGCAAGATTTAGTATCTCGATACAAAGGATGCGAATCCTTTCATTGTACTATATACGACATTCGCCGCATTAATCTATTGCAAATATAACGCAAGTTTCGTTATATGGAACCGAATCCCGCATATATATGTCTTCGCGGAAGATGCAGGCAATTTCATTCGGACCGATTCAAGCCCTTTATTGCCGCAAAACTTGTCCGGACAGCCGCTTAAGCGCGTCCGAAACCGCGACGAGCCTCTTCTATAAAAATGCTCCGACGGCCGGCATCCGGTCCGGGAACTGTTTTTCGGACCATATCCGAAACCGTTTCCAATACGTATCGGCCCCGTTTCCGGCAAACAAAAACCTTTTTGAAACAGTCGTTCCGGAACGGTCCGAAGCAAAAAAAGGCGTGGAACCACTGCCACTCATCACAACCAGGTTCTAGCAAGACCTCGCAACAGATAAGCACAATAGCCCACGCCTGAGCATGAGTATACGGAGCATACCCTATGCCGGAAAGCGTGAGCTTCCGACCATCGGGCCTCATTGTGCTTTGCCTGTCGCTGAATTTGCTAGATTCGGTTGTGGCAAAACGGCAACTCGTCCATCCGACGAATCGTTTTACAAAGATAGCATCATTGGATTAAGTTTCTTAAAATTCGACAAAATTATTCCCTGCCCAAAGAAAGACGTGAGCTCTGCGACTTATACGAAAAACAGGCACTGGTAAAACCCCGAGACCGTACAAGCACATTGCCCACGCCTGATGCATGGAAACAATCGCACGACCGCTCCGGAGCCGTATGCTCCGAACGGTATGCGGTGCTTGCCGGTCTCAAAATTTACCAGATTTCGTTTTTCGGCACAAACACCCCGCCCGCCTTTCCCGACGGACAGCGAAAACAAAGATAGAAAAATAAAATTTAAAACGAAGATGCCCTGTCGACTATTCGACCGCTTCCGGACCGAAAGGCGCCGTGACCGTCCAGACAAGACGGCCGGAAAAGGGCAAGCGTTCCGGTAGGCAACCCTTGTCGCGGAATTATCGGACGGCCCGAGCCGAAACGGCGCTTTACGCCGAGGCCGGTACGTTTTCCGCCGCCAGGGTCCTTTACGAAAAACCGCTCGCAAACACCGTTTCGCCCTTTGATCGGCAGTTCAGCCGACGAAACGCGAAAAGCCGCAAACCCGGAAAATCCGAGGTCTGCGGCTTTACGCCATAAGAACAGTTCCGACCGCCTGTCGGCTATTCGGCCTGATACTTCAGCAACAGCGAGCTGCGCGGCTGATCCGAACGCAGATCGAAACCCGAGGCCAGCTCGGCCCCGCTCTTGACAATGCTTTCGCCGTTGTCCTTGTTCGTGATCCGGTAGTTGCGCGACGGATCGAGCCCCATCAGTTTCACCGTCACGCTGCCGCTGGGACAAGCCTCGCGACGGAAAGCGACGATATAGCCGCTCTGATCCGACGGGCGCAACAGCTGGTAGGCCATCCAGATATTGTCGGCCGTGATGTCGCCGGCTCCGGTCAGCGGATAATAGTCCTCATAGAAATAAGGACGCACCTCCTCGAACTCGGCCATGCAGTTCTGGATATCGTAGAACGACATCGAAGCGTTGGAAATCTTCCAGTTGAACACGATCGACGTGCCGAGACTCGAGCGAAACGTGAACTTGTCGGTATTCTGCACGCCCGTTCCGTGCAGCGGCAGATAAAGCTCCAGCCCATAAGTATGGCACTGGTAGCCGACCGGTTCCCCGTAGTTGTAATCGGTACGCCACAGCGGAGCGGAGCGCGAAACGCTCTCCAGATCGATCCGCCGGCCGCCGCTCGCGCAATTGTCGATCAGCAGGTTCGGGAAGCGCTCGAGCAGATAGTCCCAAAACGCGTAGAGCCCTTCGATATGGCGGATTTCGCGGATACCCGCGCGGCCCGGCTCGTCGTTTTTGGCCCAGAACCAAGCAGGCTCCATGTTGAAATCCTGACGGTAGTAGTCGATACCGCTCTGCTCTATGAAGTCTCCTATGTAGTCGCACATCCATTCGCGGGCTTCGGGATTGCCCAAATCGAACAGATACTGATCGGCCCCCACGTCGACCATCCACTCGGGATGCTCGACGGCCCATTGCGAGCCCTTGACCACACGCTCGGGCTCGAACCAGACCATGAACTTCGCTCCGACGCGATGGACCTCGTCGGCGACCGGCTTCAGTCCGTCGGGGAAGCGCTCCCGATCGACCTTCCAGTTGCCGACCGTATTGGCCCAGTTCTTCTGATTCTTATAGTCGGCGGCCTGCTCGTACCAGCCGGCATCGAGCCAGAATACCTCCGGGACGATGTCGAACTGCTCGTAGCGGCGGATCAGCGCGATCGCATAGTCGGTCGTCAGGCAGGTATACTCGTTGCAGGGCGCCGGATCGCCGTAGTTGAAGCTCGTGCTGACCGGATAGCGGGCCGGCTTGCCGTCGATCTTGCGCGTATGATGCGCCAGAATGAACCGACGGAAAGCGTTATGCCCGGCGAAGCGGTTCTCGCCCTGCCAGAAAAGCAGGCAGACGCTCGGGGTGCGGATCGTCTCCGAAGGATAGAGATAAGCGGACAGATTTTTCTGCCCGGCGCTCAGCGTAACGCCTCCCTTCGAGCCGGCCGCCACATCGGCGAACCATGTCCCGGACCAGCCGACGGCTACCATCGCGCCCCGGCCGTCGGGAGCCTCGATGTTGAAAAACGGGAAGGCGTTCTGCGACGAGCGTCCGCCCTCGGGAGCCATATAGAGCGAATCGCCGGGAGCCAGCACTTTCGTCCGCTGATGGAAATCGGCTTTCGACACATGGCTGCCATCGGCATAATGTACGGTGAAACCGCCCTCGCCGGGCGACGTCAAGTTCAGATCGACGACCTTGACCTGCTCGATCGTCGCCGAATTGGCATCCGACAGGTTCTTGAAGTTCAACACCCATTCGACCGCTCCGAAATCGGCGAACCCTTTCACGCGGCATTCGACCTTCAGGCCGCTGCGGCGGTCCTGATACGAGTACAGATACTCGCGCACGCCCGGTTCGGAGCTCTCGACCCGCTGAGCCATATACTTCCACTTACGCAGCAGTCCGGCCGAAGGCTTGCCGTCATAGACGAACGAGAAGGGCGGTACCTTCCCTTTCGCGAAACGGGACTCGATCCAGCGGCTCACGTCCGTCGGCGTATCGGAAAGCGTGCAGCTCGACTGGGCCGAGGCCGCGAGCGGAATCATAGTCAGCAGCACGAGCGACAGCGCCCAGCCGAGGAGGACCGCTCCGCTTTTTTTGATCTGATATATCATCGTTTTCTTCATTTTGTTTTCGACATGAAAGAGGTTATTCGGCGAGCTTGTATTGCAGCAGCATCGAGCCGCGCGGCTCGGGAAGCGTCAGCACGTAGCCGCTCGCGAGCTCGGCTCCCGGAACGGTCACGCTCTCGCCCGTATCGAAATTGTATACCGAGTAGTTGCGCGAAGCGTCGATTCCGGACAGTCTGACAGTCAGCGCCGGGTCGGGACAAGCCGCGCGGCGGAATGCCACGACGATTCCCGTGCCGTCCGAGGGACGGTCGTACTGATAGGCCAGCCAGATATCGTCGCGCGTAGTGCCCTCCAGCTCGGTGAGCGGATAATAGTCCTCGAGGAAGTAGTCGCGCACCCGGCGGTACTCGTCGATTCGAGCCTGCATGTCGAAGAACGAAACGTTAGGCTCGGTAATCTTCCAGTTGCAGATCAGCGCGCTGGACATGCTCGACCGGAACGAATAGGGATCGGTTTGCAGAATACCCGTACCGTGGAAAGGGAGGAAGAAGCTCAGTCCGAAGTTATGGCACTGATAGCCGTCCGGATCGTCGTAGTGGTAATAGTCGCTGCGCCACAACGGAGCGCTGCGCTTGATCGTCTCCAGATCGAGCCGTCGGCCGCCGCTCGCGCAGTTGTCGATCAACAGACCCGGGAAGCGCTCGAGCAGATAGTCCCAGAACGCGTAGAGTCCCTCGATATGACGGATCTCCTTCATACCGATGCGGTCGGGCTCGTCGTAGCGGGCCCAGTATTTGTCGGGCTCCATGTTGAAGTCCTGACGGTAGTAGTCGATGCCGTTTTGCTCGATCATGTCGCCGATATACTCCTGCAACCATTCGCGAGCCTCGGTATTGCCCATGTCGAACAACAGCCAGTCACGGGACTCGGACTTATCCGTAGCGGGCAACTCCTTGTCGAGCATCCATTGGGGATAGTCCACAGCCCACTGCGTGCCCTTTACGACGCGCTCGGGCTCGAACCAGACCATGAACTTGGCCCCTGCCTTATGCACCGCATCGGCCACCGGCCTGAGCCCCTCCGGGAAGCGGGTCGAGTCGATCGTCCAGTTGCCGTTCGTGTTCGCCCACGACTTGCCGTTACGGTAGTCGGAAGCACCCGCCGTCCAACCCGCATCGAGCCAGAAGACATCGGGCACCAATTCGAACCGCTTGTAGCGGTTGACCATCGCGATGGCCCAGTCGGCCGTGAGGCACGAATACTCGGTACAAGGCGCGGGATCGCGGTAATTGAAGCTGAACGAGAGCGGATACGTGGCCGGTTTACCATCGACCTTGCGCGCCTGATGAACCCGCACGAAACGGCGGAACGCGTTATTTCCTACCATGCGGTCGTCCCCCTGCCAGAAAAGCAGGCCTATGCTCGGCGTGCGGATCGACTCGTCGGGATGCAGATACAGGCGCATCGTCTTCATTCCGCTACGGAGCGCAAAACCCCGGTCGCCCACCTTGTCGATATCGGCGAACCAAGTACCGGTCCAGCCGATCGCCACGACGACGCCCTGACCTCCCGGCGTCTGAATGTTGAAGAAAGGCAGGAACTGTCCCTGCGACGAGCGACCGCCTTCGGGCATCATAGCGAACGTCTCGCCCGCTACGAGCGGAGTCGAGTGCGGCGCGAAGTCGTTCTTGGTTATGTGATTGCCTTCGGCATGGTGCACGATGACCTCGCCGCTGTGCGGATAGGTCATCCGGAAATCGGTTACGCGAACGTCCTCCAGAATCGGCGTGTCTTTCTTACCGGTCTGCGTGAAGTTCAGTACCCACTCGACGGCATGGAACGACGGATAGCCTTTCACGCGGCATTCCACTTTCAGGCCGGTCGAGCGGTCGGTGTAAGCGTAAAGATACTCGATACGATCGGGATCGTCGCTTTCGAGCTTCGTCGACGAATAACTCCAGCGCGGCAACAATGCCGAAGAGTGCTTTCCCCCGTAGACGAACGAGAAAGGAGGAATCTGTCCTTTGCCGAATCGGGTCTCGATCCAGCGGGCGACGTCGACGGGATCGTCGCTCATCCGGACCGTAACCTGAGCCCCTGCAAGGACGGGAGCCAATGCCAGCAGCACGAGGCTGAAAAAGGTTCTGAAAAACGGTTTCATCAATCGGTTCTATTTAAGTTATTGGTTGAATTTCAATACAGCGAAAGGGAACTGCGGAAAACCGACGAAGCCGCAGGAATCGTCTCCTGCGGTCTTCATGCGGTCATCCGCGCCATCCCCCCGGTCCGGATTCGATTCGCCGGACCCGGATTCGGGAAAACCCGAAAGAGACAGCGCCCCACCCGGAAAGTCTACCGCTCCCCCGTTCCGTCTTTGTATATCACCGCGGCCTCGAGCGCTTCGATCAGGATGTGGATCACCTTGATATGGATCTCCTGAATCCGGTCGGAATACGGCGCGGTCGGCGCGCAAATCGCCACGTCGGCCATTTCGGACAGTTTGTTGGTCCCCTCTCGGGTCAGCGCCAGCACTTTCATACCGGCCTCGCGCGCTTTTTCGACGGCCATCACGACATTGCCCGAGTTGCCGCTCGTACTGATCGCGAGCAGCACGTCGCCCGGACGTCCGAAAGCCTCGACCCAGCGCGCGAAAATCTGATCGAAACTGAAATCGTTGCCCACGCAGGTCATATAAGCCGCGTCGTTGATCGCCATGGCCGGCAGCGGCCGGCGGTCGCGGCGGAAACGGCCGGTCAGCTCCTCGGCGAAATGCGCCGCGTCGCACAGCGACCCGCCGTTGCCGCAGCTGAGAATCTTGTTCCCGTTTTCCAAAGCGGCCGCGAGCATATCGACCGCCTGACGCATCCGGCTCACCGTGTCCGGATTCGAAACGAACGCCTGCAGCACATCCTGCGCCTGCTTGAGGCTCTTGCTGATAATATCTTCCATTGCTCTATTCATCCATAAAGTTCGACTAAATCAGGTTGGCCGCTACGGACAGCGCAGCGTAGTCGCCGATCTGCTCGCCCAGCTTGGCGGGCCGCACCGAGCACACCCGGCGCGCGTGCGAAAGCGCCTCGCGCTCGATCTCCTGCAGCACGAAGGGCTCCATCAGCTCGCGGTTGCGGACATAGATGCTGCCGATGACGATCACCTCGGGGTTCAGCAGGTCGATGACCATCGCCAGTCCCCGTCCGAGGTAAGTCGCCGAAATCCGGTAGATTTCGAGCGCCAGCGGATCGCCCGAGGCAGCGGCCAGCGCGACCGTATGCGCGCTGATCGAGTCGAGCTGTCCCGGCGGGCACCAGGCGACGCTCTCGCCCATCTGCTGCTTCTCGCTCACCTTGAAACGGGCCAGCTGGGCGATGCCGCCGCCGCTGGCGAACCCTTCGAACGAACCGCACTTGCCGTATCCCACCGGACCGAACTCCGACAGGCGGATATGCCCCAGCTCGCCGGCGTTGTCGTTCGTCCCGGCGTAGAGCTTGCCGTCGAGAATCAGCCCGGCGCCGAGTCCGGTGCCGAACGTCAGAAACACCATGTTCTGAGTCCCGACGCCGGCACCGAACTTCCACTCGGCCAGCGCGCACGCGTTCGCGTCGTTATGGATTCCCGTCCTGATCCCGAAACGTTCTTCGAGCATCCGGACGATCGGAATATCGTTCCACCCGGGCAGGTTAGGCGGCGACATGACCACGCCTCGCTTGCTGTCGAGCGGCCCGCCGCAACTGATCCCGATCGCGCCCGTGTTCGACGAGTCGAGGCCGTGCCGGCCCATCATCTGCTCGATCTCGGAACAGATGTTGGCGATCGTCTCGTCGACGCTCGTCGTGGGAAACTTCACTTTTTCGACCAGATGCAGCGTATCGCCCTCTTTCTGTCCGTAGATCACGGCGCATTTGGTTCCGCCTATGTCGACGCCCAAGATATTTTTCTTCATTTTCATGCTATTTGTCCTTGTTCGCGTAGAGTTTCGTCTTGTCGAGCCAGTTCCGGTACTCTTTCAGATCGTAGGGAGGCTCTCCGTACAAATAGTGGTTCCCGAAACGCTCGCCGTCGGCCTCGTAGCGGATCAGCAGCATACCCTGCCCTTCCAGCACGGGCAACCGGGCGATCGTCTCGCGGCCATTGGCGCCCACGCGGTAGCTTCCCTTGAACACCTCGCGCCCGGTCGCCACATCGGTCACCGTCACGGTTCCCTCGGCCGGATGGCGCGTATCGTTCACCGCCACGAGCGGATAGGCTCCGTCGACCGGATCGTTGACGAACACGCAGACGTTCTTCTGCACGTTCGACAGGAAATAGTACGCCAGCTTTTTCGAGCCGTAGTAGTCGACCACGGCGTCCGAAATGATCGGCCATCCGTCGCGCACGTTCCACCAGATGATGCCCGTCCGCTCGAACTTGCGGCCGCGCCACATCTCGACGAAGTATTTCATTGCCTCGGCCTGAACCGACTGCGAAGCGAAGACGAACTCGTCCAAATCGTCGGGAACCGAGCCGAACAGGATATTCACCTGATTCAGCATCAGATTGTTGCGATCCATCGTCGGACCCCAAGCCACGAAGCGGCGCGTCGACTTGGTGATCCACTCGTCGTTCCACTGACGGCCCTCGGTCCACGGATAGAGCCCCTCGGCGGTCATCATCTTCTCCAAACTACTGCGGTTCGGACAGCCGTGATAGCCGATCTCGCTGACGAAAGTGCAGGGAGCCGTCGTGTAGAACTTGTCCTTATAGTATCCGCGCGGGCCCCACAGGTGGTTTTCGGGCAGATACTGCTCGAGGCTGCCCTTTTCCCATACGGCCTCGCTGTAATAGGGTGAGCTGGGCAGATAGGGACGCGTGCCGTCGAACTCATAGAGCACCTCGGGAATCACGTGACGCGAAACCTGATCGCGGTTGGGATCGAGGTGGAACGGCTGGAGACGGCTCCAGAACAGATTGGCGTCGTCCTCGTTGTTGCCGGCCCACAGCGCGAGCGACGCGTGGTTGCGCAGCTTCAGCACGACCGAGGTGACTTCTTCGCGGAACTGGTCCAGAAAATCGTCGCGCTGCGGATAGAAAGCGCATCCCATCGCGAAGTCCTGCCATACCATGATGCCGTTCTCGTCGCACAGGTCGAAGAAGCGGGTGTCCTCGTAGACATTGCCGCCCCAGCAGCGGATCATGTTGCAGTTGGCGTCCGTCACGAGCTTGATCGCGCTCTCGTATTGCGCCGCATCGCGGCTGTGGAGCGCGTCGAGAGGCACCCAGTTCGTACCGCGCACGAAAATCTTCTCGCCGTTGACCACGAAGCAGAACTTGCCGCGCTCGTCGGGCAGATGAATGTCGGAAATGTCGAGCTTCACGATCCGCAGGCCGATACGCTTGACGTCCGTGTCGAGCACTTTGCCGTCGGGGCCGATCAGCTCGCTCTTAGCCTCGTAGAGAGCCGGCTCGCCATAGCCGCGCGGCCACCACAGGTCGGCCTTCTCGAGGTTCGCCACGATACGGCCCGCGTGCATGAATGCGATCTGCTCGCCCCTCCATGCCTCCTTGCCATTGCGCGTCAGCGTGAAGCGGAGCTTCGCCTTGTCGTACAGATCGAAAGGCAGCTTGGTCTGAAAATCGACGAACAGGCTCACGTTGCGCGTAGCCGTATCGATATGCGTAGTCACCCACGTAACGTCCGTGAAGCGGGCGGGCTCGAGCACGCGCAGCTCGACGCCGCGCCACAGCCCGGCGCTCACCAGACGGGGCATGATGTCCCATCCGTACATGTGCGGCGCCTTGCGGATGTAGACCGACTCCTCGGTAGCGAAATTGCCCAGGCTGAACATCCCGAGCAAATGGTCCTGCGATGCGGGCACGACCGGGCGGATTATCACCTGCACCGTATTTTCGCCTCCCTGCTCGATCAGGTCCGTGACGTCGAAGCGGCGCTCGATCAGCATGTCGGCCGAGCTGCCGGCGTGCTTGCCGTTGACCCAGATGTCGGCCAGGCAGTCGATGCCGCCGAACCACAACTCGGCACGCTGTCCCTCCGAGAGCTTCGGAGCGGTGAAGCGGCGCGAGTAGCACCACTGATGCCCTTCCCACGCGCGCAGCTTATTGACATTGGCCCCGATCATCGGGTCGTCGATCAGGCCGGCGGCGAGCAAGTCGAGCTCGACATTGCCCGGAACCTGCGCGGGAATCGTCTTTACCTCGACCTCTTTCAGTTCAGCCGGATCGGTAATGGCCTCGGCAGGCTGTTTCCAGTAGGAGAGTTCCCACGTCCCGTTCAGCGAGACCGGCCCGCTCCACGCCGGAGCGAACGCCAGCCCGAGCAGCAGGCTCAGGCACCATCGGATTATCGGATTTCTTTTCATCGTTTTTTCTTATTGCGTTTTATCGGTTGAATGCTATGAATGTCCGAAGCGAAGCCGCATCCGGCGCTAAAACTTGAAATCGTGCGTCCCGGCTCCGACCTCGACCGTCTTGCCGCCGGCCTCGACCGTCGCGGTCGAGTTGACCGGAACGGTCACCGTCAGCACGACGCGGTCGCCTTTGCGTTCCCAACGCGAACGGATCGGACCGCTGACCGAACGATACTCGGCCTCGGCCCAATCGAGCCCGTCGAAGAAATGCGGACGGAACACGATGTGGCGGTAGCCGGGCCGTTCGGGATCGAAGTTGATGCCCGCGATGTCGCTGACCATCCAAGCGCTGATGTCGCCCAGAAAAACATGGTTGACCGACGCGTCGCGGAACTCGGGCGACAGGGCCCAAGTCTCGGCCAGCGTCGTGAAGCCCTGCTCGATCCACCATCCCCAAGAGGGGCAGTCCTTCTGCGAGGCCATCTTGTAGGCTACGTCGCCGTGACCGTAGCGCGTCAGCATGCGCAAGGCGTACTTGCTGCCGAGCGTGCCGAAGTCGAGATGGAAATCGTTGTTTTCGATCGCCTTGGCCAGATTGTCGGCCACACGCTGCTCGTAGCCCTCGGGCACGATGCCGAGTCCCAGCGCAACGGCCAGCGCGGCCTGCGAGCCGTTGGCGTACGACGCGGCGGTCGAGTCGAAGTAGATTCGGTTGACCGCCTCGCGGATACGCTCGGCTTTCTCCCTGAACGGAGCGGCGTCGCGGCCGGTCAGTTCCGCGAAACGGCTCATCAGCGCATAGTCGAGGTAGTAGAAGCAGCTCGACGTATAGGCCGTAGGCGTCTGCGTCTTGTAGAACACCCAGTCGCCGATACCGTAAGTTACCAGCCCCGTCGAATCCTCGCGGGTCTTCAAATAGGTCAGGTACTTCTCGACCGTCGGATAGATCTTCTCGATCGTGCGCTTGTCGCCGTAATAGTTGTATATCGCGTTCGGGATAATCAGTATCGAGGCGTCCCAGACCGGACCGATCCAGTCGTCGTACCCCCAGCTCGAGGTCGGGATGATGCCGGCGATCCGACCGTCCTCGCGGATATTGTCGGCGACATCGTCGAACCACTTCTCATAGAACAGGATACCGTCGTAGTTGAGCAGCGCCAGATCGATCGCCAGCGCCGCGTCGGCCGTCCAGCCGTTCTTCTCGCGCTGCGGACAGTCGGTCGGAATGCTCATCAGGTTCGCCAGATAGGCGCGGCGCGTGGCCTTCCACACCTCGTTCAGCATGTCGTTCGAGCAGCGGAACTCGCCCACCGGCTCGACGGCCGTATGCATGCAAAGCGCCGTGAGGCTGTTCTCGTCGAGCTTCATCGGGCGGTCGGAGCGCACCTCGACCCACCGGAAGCCGTGATAGTTGAAGTCGGGCGCGAAGGTCTCCTCGCCGTCGCCCTTGAGCGTATAGTAGTCGGTCTGGAAGCCCAGTCCCGGCATCGGATCGTAATAGATGTCGATGTTGCGCATCTCGACGCGGCCGTTGTCCTTGAGCAGTTCGCCGTGCTGCATCTCGACCTTCGTGCCCCGCTCGCCCGAAATTTTCAGCCGGCACAATCCCGACATATTCTCGCCGAAGTCGAACACATAGACCGTATCGCCGAACGAACGCACCCCGACGGGTTTGATCTCGCGCGTGGGACGGATGCCGGGCATCGTCTGCGCCGTCAGAACGGGCGAGGGAGCCGCTACCTCGAGGGCCGGCTTCCATGCCCGGTCGTCGAAGCCCGGACGGTCCCAGCCCGGAATCTCCAGACGGGCGTCGTAGGTGTCGCCGCTGTAAATGTTGTTCTGCAGATAGGGACCCGTAGCCGTCTTCCACGACCCGTCCGAAGCGATCACCTCGCTCGTGCCGTCTCCGTAGACGATATACAGCTCGCAGATCATCCGCGCGCGGTCGCGCCAGCGGGCGTCCTCGAAATCCCATGTCGCCACGGGCGCTATCTCGTTGTAGAAGCCGTTGCCGAGCACGGCGGCCACGACGTTCTCGCCCGGACGCAGCAGCTTCGTCACGTCGTAGGTCGCATACAGGTTGCGCTTGTCGTAATGAGTGTAGCCGGGTTCGAGCTTGTTCTCGGTCACGGGTTCGCCGTTGACCGTCATCTTGCCATAGGCCGCGGCGCTCATATACAGCCGCGCCTCGCGGACGCCGTCCTTCACAGTAAACGACTTGCGCAGCATCGGCGAGGGAGCGAAGTTCTTATCGTGACGGTCGGTGATCCATTTCGCCGTCCAGCCACCGTCGGCCATCGCCGTCTCGAAGCTGTCGACCGGCGAGCAGACGATCCGTCCGGCCTCGTCCCATGCCGTCGCGCTCCAGTAGTAGCGCGTGCGGGGCTCCAGCGCCAGAGCGGCGTCGCACTCTACGAAGCCGTTCCCCGAAACGATCTCGGGCGAGGTCCATACGTCGCCCGGAGCCAGCGAGTCGGCGAGCGCCTCTTTGGTCGAAGCGATCCGCACGCGGCACTTGCCTTGCACGAAATCCTCGTCGCCCGCATAGGTCCATGTGAAACGGGGCGGCATGTCGAGGCCGATCCCCACGGGCGAGCGCATGTACTCGCACCGCATGTCTTCGATCTGCGCGGAGCCGCTGTCCGAGCAGCCGGTTCCCCACAATGCCGCCGCACCCAGCAAGACGGTCATCGATCGGAAAGTACCATAGTTCATAAGCTCATTTATTTAAGTGTTTTTATATAAAATTCCTTGCCTGTCGTCAGCCCCTGAAGCACAGCTCGCACTCCAGCTCGACCGTCTCGGCCGGGGGAACCTCGCCCGCCGACTTGCGGCGGCGCATATCCTCAAGCAGCATACGGACCGACTCGCGTCCGATCCGTCCGACCGGCATCCGGGCCACATGCATGCCGGGCGCGAGCACCGACATGAAAGGAACCTCGTGAATACAGGCCAGTCCGTAGCCGTCGTTGATGTCGACCCCCCGGTCGTGGAAGTAGCGGAAAGCCTCCAGCGCCAGAATATGAGTCGTAAAGAAAAACCCGTCCACGCCCTCGTCCCGCGCGAAAATGCGGTCGAGCACGCCGGGCAAGTTCCGCTCGTATCCGGCGAACTCCACCTCCCCGTACAGACTCTCGTCGAAGGCGATACCCGAATCGGCCAAGGCGCGCCCGTAGCCGGCACGGCGAGCATCCATCGTCTCCAAGTGCGGATTGGTCGTAATTACGGCGATCCGGCGGAATCCGTCCTCGGTCAGGCGACGGACCAGCGCATAGCTGCTGCGCTCGTTATCGATCAGCACGCAATGCGTATCGAGCTTCGGGAAGCGGCGGTCGAACACGACGAAAGGAAACGACTCGTCGACCAGACGACGGATCTCCTCGCCGGAACGGACGGTCGGCGCTATGATCAGCCCGTCGACCTGCTTGGCGCGGAACAGGCGGATCATCCGGTTCTCCCGCTCGGGCTCCGACTCGGAACTGCAAATCATCAGCGAATAGCCGTGCTCTTCCACTTCCATCTCGACCTCGCGCGCCACCTGCGAGTAAAACGAATCGGAAATCGAAGGCAGGATCAGGCCGATCATGCCCGACTCGCCCGTATTCAGGCTGCGGGCCAACAGATTCGGACGATAATTGAGCTGTTGGGCGCAGCGCGAAACCCGCTGCTGCGTGGCGGCGCTGATCCCCTTTTCGTCCGCGCGGCCCGACAGCACCCACGAAACCGTCGTCTTCGACAGATTCAGCGTCTCGGCTATGTCCTTGAGCGAAGTCCCCATACGTTCGGCACAACTTGACAAACGGAAGCGGTCCAGTCTTCCGGGAATACCGAAACAGACTGCTTAACCGGTTAAATTAATGATAAAAGTATTTTTTTTTTCGCAAAACAGCAAATTTCGGGTCCGAAATTCGCATTTTTCGCATCGGCCGAAACAAAGATACGCGCGACCGGCACCGGTTTCCGGTCCGACCAATCCCAAACGACAAAACCGTTCGCCCTCCTCGATCTTCGGGCACTCTCGATCCTTGCGAGGATTTCGGCCCCCCCGTCCGCCCATTCAAGAACCCGGATTTTTCCAAAACCGGTTCTTATCTCGGAAACATCGAGCATTCATGCGTTGCAACAAATTTCGATTTCGATCCGGGAAACTTTCCCGCACAAGAGAGAAGTACGGCCCCATTCGTGCCGCGACGCATCTCTTTCCCGGCGGGCGGACGGTTCGTTCCGGCAAAGCATCGTCTTCCGGGCAGAGAAGCGGGGAGCCGGGAGGGTTGGAAAAACCGGGTGCAATCGCTATCTTTATCCCGCCGGCGACACTTGCGGCGCGGCCCGGCCGGCCGCAGGTCCGTCCCCGGCCCAAAAGCATAGCCATGATTTACAGAAGCAAAGCCCCGCTTCGAATCGGTTTGGCCGGAGGGGGAACGGACGTCAGTCCCTACTCGGACCTGTACGGAGGAGCCATTCTCAACGCGACGGTCTCTCTGTACGCCCATGCCACGATCGAGCCGACGGACGAGCCGCAGATCGTGTTGCGGGCTCTGGACCGCAACCAGACGCTGCGCTACGAGCTGCAATCCGAGCTGCCGATCGACGGGGTGCTCGACCTGCACAAGGGAATATACAACCATGTCGTGTCGCAGTTCGGCCCGATCGAAAGCGGCTTCTCGCTCAACACGTTCGTGGACGCGCCGGCCGGCTCGGGACTCGGCTCGTCGTCGACGCTCGTCGTCGCGATACTCGGAGCGTTCGCCCAGTGGCTGAGGCTGCCGCTCGGAAGCTACGACGTCGCGCAGCGGGCCTATCGGATCGAGCGCGACGAGCTGGGCATGGCCGGAGGCAAGCAGGACCAATACGCCGCCACTTTCGGAGGATTCAACTACATGGAGTTCTACGACGACCGCGTGATCGTCAATCCGCTGCGCATCAAGCGGGAGTATATCAACGAGCTGGAGAACAACCTGCTGCTGTACTATACCTCCAAAAGCCGCGTGTCGGCGGAAATCATCGAGCAGCAGCAGCAGAACGTCCTCAGCGACAACCGCTCCTCGGTCGAGGCCATGCATGTCATCAAGCAGCAGGCGGCGCAAATGAAGGAAGCGCTGCTGACCGGCCGCCTGAACCGGATCGGCGAACTGCTCCACGAAGGGTTCGTCTACAAGAAGCGACTCGCCTCGGCCATTTCGAACCCGCTGATCGACGAAATATACGACACGGCGCTCCGGGCCGGAGCAATCGGAGGGAAGATCCTCGGCGCGGGAGGAGGCGGATTCATGGCTTTCTACTGCCCCGACGTCAAGCGCTACGACGTCATGGACCGACTGAAACATTTCGGAGGCGTCTTTCACTCGTACGACTTCGTCGAGGAGGGCCTCTGCACATGGAGTCTATAAACCGAACCGAAGCGCGCCTTTCCCGCAGCGACCGGACGCACGAACCATTTACGAACGCATGAACGACACACACGCAAACGCCCGCCCGGCAACCGTCGCAGATACGACCTGCATCGTTCTGGCCGGCGGCCTCGGAACACGCCTGCGGGATACGATAGGCCCCGTCCCCAAATGTATGGCCCCCGTATGCGGCCGGCCTTTCCTCGATTATCTGCTGCGCCGCCTGCACCGGAACGGATTCCGGAAAATCGTATTGTCGCTGGGCTACCTGCACGAGCAGGTCGAGACATGGGTCGAAAGGGAGGAACCTGACTTCGACTTCGATTTCTCGGTCGAGCGTCAGCCGCTGGGCACGGGAGGCGCTATCGCGCTGGCCATGACCCGCGTGCGGACCCCTCAGGCGCTGATCCTCAACGGCGATACTTTCTTCGACATGAACACCGACGCGTTTCTGGCATCGCATGCGTCGGCCGGCACTCCGATGAGCATCGCGCTCAAGCCGATGCGCGACTTCGACCGCTACGGCAACGTCCGGCTCGATGCGGACGGACGCGTCGAAGCGTTCGAGGAAAAGCGGCATTGCGCCGAAGGGACGATCAGCGCGGGATGCTATCTGCTCCGCCGAGACAGCGGAGTGCTCGACGGCCTCCCCGAGCGGTTCTCGTTCGAGACGGACGTGCTCCAGCCGCTCGCCGGCCGGGGACTCGTCCACGGTTACACGGACAACGGCTATTTCATCGATATCGGAGTTCCCGAAGACTACGAGCGGGCCAACCGGGAATTGTGCAAGCTATTCTGACAATGGGAAGATTCGACGACGAAGCGTTCGACACGCTGTTTCTGGACCGGGACGGAGTCATCAACCGCCTCCGGCCGGACGATTACGTCAAAAACTGGGAGGAGTTCGAGTTCATACCGGGCATGCTCGACCGTCTGGCCCGCTGGAGCGGACGGTTCCGGCGCATTCTGGTCGTCACGAACCAGCGGGGCGTCGGCAAGGGAATCATGAGCCTCGACGATCTGAACCGCATACACGACCGGATGATCGAAGAAATCGAGCGCCACGGCGGCAGGATAGACCGCGTCTACTTCTGCACGGCTCTCTCGCCCGACGATCCGAACCGCAAGCCGCAGACGGGCATGGCGCAGCAGGCCCGCATCGACTTTCCCGACATCGATTTCGCCCGCTCGCTGATGATCGGCGACAGCGAATCGGACCGGCAGTTCGCCCGCAACGCCGGCATGGCCTTTCTGCCGGCCGAAGAGATAGACCGCCTCGGATAGATACCGACGCACTCCGCTTTCCTTGCAGCGACCGGCGCGGACCGCCGGCGGACCGGAAACGACTTCCCCCCTCCAGAAACGGCCGAGGCCGAAAGCCGAAGCGAACGACCCGAAGCATGGGGCCCCGATCCGGCAAGGGCTATGGAGGGACTAACCGGCACTCAACCCGGGGCCGAGCCCCGGAAACGGAACGCCACCGCGAGCGCCGGACTCAGAAAGCCGCCTGAAGACCGATGCCGAGCGCCTCCTTGAACTGGATGCGAGCGCCCTGGCGCCCGTCTTTCTGAAGTATCTTCGTATCGTCGTCGTAGATCAGGTTCAGATTCAGATTGGCCGCGAACCACTTATTGATCTTCATGTTGATCTGCGTATCCCAGCGTACGTCGACGTTCTGCGGCTTGTCGAGATAGTTCGAGTAGAAATCGACCCGCGAATAGAGCGTCATGTTCGGCAGGAACTCGTAATTGAATTCCAGCTTCAGATTGCCGCCGAACTCGGACAGCAGCCTTTTGCCGGGATCGACGCCGTAGGCCCCCTCGGCCGACAGCCGCGAACTGGTGACGAACGTTCCGCGCCATGTGGCCGGAGTGAACGTCATCGTGAACCATTTCTTCGGCATCCACGTCACGCCCGCGCCGATCATCAGATAGCCCGGCGCCATGAAACGCGAGATGTAGTCGCGCGGGTCGGAGTTGTAGTCGTAGCCGTTGGCGAACTGCGTGTTGAAATTCAGCAAAGCGCTGGCATACCACGCCCGGGCGATCCGGTAGCCGTAAACCGACGAGAGATAAATCTTGTCGTTCGTCTTGCGCATCCCGTTCGAGGAGGTGTTGTTGAACCCGTAGGCCAACTCGAGCCGATTCTGCCACAGATGGCGCTCGCGCCTGTACACGAGATCGTAATTCAGCAATACGTCGAACGCGACGCTTCCGTCGCCTCCGGCGGCCCAGTTGCTCAGGCTCACCTGCGAAAGATTGAGGCCGGCGACGCCCTTGCCCGTCCATGTCGTGTCGGATATTTCCTGAGCCGCGGCGGATGTCGCGGCACACAGCGACACGATCCAGATAATCGTTCTTTTCATACGCGGAGAATCGGTTAGAAGACGGGCCGAAGCCCGCCGCCAGACTGTCAGCACAATTCATGCCGCGATTGCACAGCGAGGTATGCGACAGACATTTACCCCGGACCGGTACAGACTTTCGGCTCCTGCGAAAGAGCGCATCCCGCTCAACAGACGGGCGCAGGCTCCCGATCCGTCAACCCGGCGGAGAAAGGGCAGAAACAGCCGTAAGTCGTCTTGACCATTCCGCCGTCGACAACCGCTCATCGCGCCATCACGGTCGTCGACGGTATCCGAGCGTGTCTGCGGAACGGCTGCATAAGCCGGCCCGCAGACACGCTCGCCCATTATCCCGGCGACGAAGCACAGAGACCGCCTCGGGCGAGCCGCGCGGCGGATACCGATTCCGGTCTGGCCGGAACGGCACGGAACGACTTTCGTCCGACGCGCATCGGACCAAGCAGGACCCGACGGCTTCCGGCTGAAGCATGACGCAAAGTCCCTCGGCGAACTATCGCGGGACAAGCCGGGGAAACGGGCGCGCAGAAATCTTATTCCAGTACGAAAACCTCCGAAAATCAGAAAAAGCTAACGAACAGCATGACGTTCAGCCATGTCACGAGAGCGCCGATGGCGTAAAGCAACCACTTGGTCGAGCGCGAATTGCGGAATTTTCCCATCACCTTCTCCGAGGAAGTCAGGCGAACCTGCAGGAAAACGGTGAACGGGAGCTGAATGCTGAGCGCCATCTGAGAATAGATCAGTCCTTTGAACGGATCGGAAATCACGATGATGACGACGAAAGCCGCCACCAGCGAGAGCGCTACGCCGAAGCGCGAGTGCGGGTCCTTCCTGTCATAGGGCTCCCGAAACATTCCGGCGAAGATCGTTCCGGCGGCCATGCCCGAAGTGATCGTCGAGGCGATACCGGCCAAAAGCAACGCTACGGCGAAAACGACCGTCGCATGACTACCGAGCAGCGGACGCAGCAACGAGTCGGCCTGCTGCAATTCCGAAACCGGAGTCCGCGAGACGAAAAACGTCGCGGCCGCGAGCAGGATCATCGCGCTGTTGATCGCCCAGCCGACGAGCATCGAAAAGATCGTATCGACGTACTCGTAGCGCAACTGCCTGCGGATCGTACGCTCGTCGCTCAGATTCCATTTCCGGCTCTGAATCACCTCGGAATGCAGGAACAGATTGTGCGGCATCACGACGGCCCCGAGCACGCTCATGACGATTACCATAGAGCCTTCGGGGAACGACGGCGTCACCCATGCGACCGCCGCCGCAGGCCAGTCGATCGTCACGAGCGACAGCTCGTAGATGAACGACAGCCCGATAATCGAGACGAAGGCGATGATCCACTTTTCGATCAGTCGGTAGCTGTTCGTAAAAAGCATGATCAGCACGAAGGCGAGCACCAGCGCCGCCCCGATCCGGACCGGAACTCCGAACAGCATCTGCAACGCGATAGCTCCGCCCAGCAGCTCGGCCAGCGACGTCGAGACCGAAGCCAACATGGCCGTCAGCAGAATCGGCTTCGAATAGCGGGGACGCAGATGGACCGAGGCCGCCTCGGCCAGGCAAAGTCCTGTCGCGATACCCAAGTGGGCTACGTTATGCTGCAATACGATCAGCATGACCGTCGACAGCGTGACCATCCACAGCAGCGCGTAACCGTACTCGGCCCCGGCGGCCAGATTCGACGCCCAGTTGCCGGGATCGATGAAACCGACGGTCACGAGCAATCCCGGCCCGATATATTTGAATATTTCCAGCCCGCCCGAGACGGGATGATGCCTGCGGCGGTCGAGAAACCGCCCGATCCAACGATTCATAAACGATTGTTAAAAGAACGGATTGCACGGATAGCGGCGAACGGCATGTCTCGCATTCGTCCGACGAGCGTATCCCGACGGCGGTCCGGAACTCGCCGGCCGACTTTCCGGCGGAGTTTTCACGGAGCGCCCTCAGGCAAAACCTTCGCCCATTCGCCCCGAAGGAGCAGCCTACTCCATCAATTCCAGCATCGTGTCCGGCAACGACTGGATAAACTCGAACAACGATCGCTCGTCGCTCTGCTTGCGGATGCGGACCACCAGCGTGACCCGATAGAACGTATGTCCGTCGCGCTCCTCTTCCCGGGTCGTGTAGCTGATTACGCGATGCCCCCGCCGGAGTACCTCTCCGGAAATCTTCTTCAGCTCCTCGCGCGAGGCGGTGGAAAACGCGAACAGCGCGTTGCGAATCCCGACGCTTTTGAAAAGCAGCGTCAGGATCTCCAGCCCGAAAAGCGTCAGCACGGTCGCGCAAACGCTTACCCAGTACATACCCCCGCCTACGGCCAGCCCGATGCCGGCCGTAGCCCAAAGGCCGGCCGCCGTCGTCAGTCCCCGGACGACCTGCTTCTGGAAAATGATGGTTCCCGCCCCCAGAAAGCCTATGCCGCTGACGACCTGAGCCGCTACGCGGCTCGGATCGAGCTTCACGTCGGCTCCCGCAAGCACGCCGGAGAATCCGTATTGAGAAACGATCATAAACAGCGCGCTGCCCAGCGCGACCAGAAAATGCGTGCGGAAACCGGCCTCTTTGGCCCGGTACTCGCGGTCGAGTCCGATGACGGCGCCCAAAACGCCGGCCAGCAACAGCCGCCATGCGAAATCCCAAAACATGCCTCCGATCATATGATATCCGCTTATCGTGCAAATGTAAAAAATCGGGCCGGAATATCCAATCGCTCCGCCCTCTGAAACGGTCCTCTGGCGAGGGTACGATCCCTAAACGGAAGAAGTCCGGCCCCGGACGGCCGAAGCGTCAGGATTTCGCGACGAAAAGCGACGGCAAGCTCCGGTCCGACTCGCGCAAAAAGAAACCGGAGCCGGCCGTGAGCGAGCGGGTATCGGGGCCGAACGGATTTCCGCCCGCGGATCGCCCATTCAGGCATTGTCACCGATGTCGGACACAAGGCATCCGACGCGGCGGCCGGATAGCGGCCGAATACGACCCGTTCGGATACTCCGCGCCCGTCGTCGAACACAGGGATAAGACAAGAAGCCGAATGCGTCGCGAACGCTGTCCCGCCCGAAAATTCGCTCGAAGCGTCATTGCCCGAGGCAGACGGCAGCGACCTTTGCACGGACATCCGGCCGGCCGTCGCCCGACGGTCGCCCTCGGTCCGCCCGCACGGAATCCGCTCGCGTCAGAACGATTTTCAAATAACCGCCCCCCCCATCCGGCCGAGCGATAAGATATATCAACAAGAGTCTCCTGCCGAGAACCGAAGCGCCGAACGGAACCTCGTCCGGCAGCGAACCGCCCGACAGACAGGTCCGACGGCATCGGCGAAACAAATGCGGCAGCCAAGCCGAACCTCGCAGCAAAAACCGGCGCACCGCGCAAGAAAGGTCCGTCCGGCGAGGAAGTCTCCGGCAGCCGGCAACGGACAACAGGAATCCTATCGTGGCGGACAGATACCCGATCGGCCCGGCACCGCCTTTCCACGCATCTTCATCGAAGTTTCGCTTTCCACGGCAGACCGGTCGCCTCGTACGTTCCGGGGACAAACAGAAAAGCCGACGCGTTTTGCGTCGGCTCACCGTACTGCATACAGGAATCGAACCAGTATTTGTAGACTGAGAATCTACCGTCCTAACCGTTAGACGAATGCAGCATGAATTCGGTGCAAAGGTAGACATTATTTCGAATAATCCAAAAAATCGCTCCGTTTTTTTCATCTGACCGGAACGATTTTCAAAAATTCCGCAATCGGGCGTAACTCGTCGTTCCTCATAAACACGGTCCGGAAAGCGTTTCACTTCACGATCCGCCCGAAAGCGGCCGGAACGGGCGACGAAAAATCGAGCGCGCGCCCTGTCACCGGATGCACGAAGCAGAGCCTGCTCGCATGCAGCGCCACCCGACCCGCTGGATCGCCGTGCGCTCCGTACTTGCGGTCGCCCGCCACCGGATGCCCTATGTATTCCATGTGCGCTCGTATCTGGTTTTTCTTGCCCGTCTCGAGCTCCAGCTCCACCAGCGAAAAGCCGTCCCGGAAACGGAGCACCCGATAGCGCGTAACGGCCCGCTCCCCGGCCGAGCGGTCCTTGGTCACAAACACCTTATATCCCTTGCTTTCGGCCAAATAAGTCGATACGGTTCCGCTCTTCTTGTCGAACGCGCCCTCCACGACGGCCACGTAAGTGCGGCGACGGACCGTTTCGCTCCATGTCCTCTGCATGAGCGACTGGACCCGCTCGCTTTTGGCGAACACCAACAGGCCCGACGTGGCGCGGTCCAGCCGGTGGACGACGAATATCCGGTTGGCCGGGTCGCTCCGCTTGACGTGCTCGCTCAGGATATAGTAGGCCGTACGGGTCCGTTCGCGCTGCGTACCGACCGACAGCAAGCCGCTCCGCTTGTCGGCCACGATCAGCCACTCGTCCTCGTAAACGATCCGCAGCATCGGATGCCGCAGCGGCTCGACCCGCCGCCCCGGGAAAACGGCCACCTCGTCCCCCGGCGAAAGCGCATGATCGAACCGGGCAACGATCCGGCCGTTCACCTCCACCTGATTGTGAGACAGATACGATCTGACGGTCGTCCGGCTGCAGGAACGGCAAGCCTCAAGCAGAAACGGCAGCAACGGGCTCTCTCTGCTGACGCGAAAACTTTTAGGGGACATGGCATATCGGTTTAAGGTCCGCCTCGGCATGCGGCCCGTAAAGGTAGCGTTTCGCGGCGAAATAAAAAACCCTGCCGCGGCCGGAATCCGGCCGCGCTTTCGGCCGTACCGGTTTCCGACGCCAGAAACAGGCTTTCCCGCATCGTGCCGCCATGAGCGGGTCTGCCGATCGACCCCGAACGCAACCCGACCGAGGCCGCAGAACCAACGGGCGGTCTTCTCCGCCCGCGACAGAAAACGGTCCGATGGACCGGAGAAAGGCGGACAGGGTGCCCCTGTCCGCCGTGCCGCTTTGCGGAGACCGATCCGTCTTCCGCCGAAAAGACGCAACAAAAATCGGAACGATCCGGTCATAAATCGGAACATGGAACGGATTCCTTTTCGTTTTTTTGTTAAAAGCAAATTCATCGACCATGAAACCGATCTCGCTGACGGGGTTCGCACTCTGTCTGACGCTATCGCTCGCCGCGCAGGACAGACAAGAGTTCCGAAACCCCTCCGCCCACTACCGGCCCAAGCCGCTCTGGTTCTGGAACGATACGCGCATCACGCGCGAGGGCATCGACGAACAGATGGCCGGCTTCGTACGCCGGTGCGGCTACGGAGGTTTCTCGATCCTGCCTTTCGGGCCCCGGCTCGCCCCCGAATACCTGAGCGGCGACTATTTCGAACTGTACCGGCATACCGCCCGGAAGGCCGCCGAACTGGGCGTCACGCTGTCGTTGTATGACGAATACGGATTTCCGAGCGGCAGCGGCGGGTGGGTCAACGCCGACGGCGTTCCGCGCTTTGCGAACCGATACCCCGATCTGACGCTCAAGCGGCTCGACAAGATCGAGGAGGAGCTGGACGGCGGCGCGGTCTACGACCGTCCTCTCAGCGACGCGGGCACGCTGATGGCCGTCGTCGCGATGGAGACCTCCGACAAACGTCGGATCGACCTGTCGGACCGGATCGCCGACGGACGGATCGTCTGGCAAGTCCCGGACGGACGCTGGAAAGTGATGCAGTTCGTCTGCGTCGAAGACCCGGACCGAAACATGGACTATCTGAGCGCGGATGCGGCGCGGGCCTACATCGAAATGACGCACGAAGCCTACTACGGACGGATGCCCGAGGAGTTCGGGACGACGATCACCGGCACGTTCTTCGACGAGCCGACGCTATATCGTGCCGAAGGACGCTGCTGGACTCCTTCGTTCAACGACGACTTCGTCCGCGCGTACGGCAGCAGCCCGACGCTGCTCTACCCCGCCCTGTGGTACGATATCGGTCCCGAAACGGCTTCGGCCCGGAACGCGATGTTCTCGCTGCGGGCCGAGCAGTACGCGGCGGCCTATCCCAAGCTCGTCAGCGAGTGGAGCCGGTCGCACGGAACGCTGGCCACCGGACATCAGGACAACGAGGAGCGCGAGAATCCGGTCGGCACGTCGGCCGACCTGATGAAGTGTTTCAAATACCAAGACATTCCCGGCATCGACAAGATCGGCGGCGACCGGCCGGCCGAGCGGTTCTACAAGGTAGTCAGCTCGGCGGCCGTCAACTGGGACCGCTCGCTCGCGATGTCGGAAACCTACGGAGCCATGGGCAACATCCCTTGGGACACGATCTACCGCATCGCGCAGGACCAGTACGCCAAGGGAATCAACATGCTGATCCCGCACGCCGTTTGGTACGACGACCGGAACGTGACGTTCCTGCCCGAGCTGTCGCACCGTAACCCGCTGTACCGCGACGGGCTGTACGAGTTCAACACGTTTCTCGGCCGGCTGAACGTCCTGCTGCAAAACGACGCGCGGCTGGCGACGGACATCGCCGTACTCTATCCGATCGAGACGATGCAGGCCGGCCACCGGTTCGACGGCCCGCTGACCGCCTACGAAGGCGGAGTCCGCGTGCCGGACATGGATTACGTGCAAGTAGGTTGCCGGCTGACCGACCGGCTCGGGCGCGACTTCATCTATCTGCACCCCGAAGTGCTCGCGAGCGAGCGGACGAGCGTCGCGAAGCGGCGCCTTCTGCTGGAAGGCGAGCATCAGCCCCAGTCGCTGCGCACGCTGGTCGTGCCGTCGTCGGAGGTAGTCAGCGCCGAAGGACTCGCAAAGATCGAGGCGTTCTTCGACGCCGGCGGGCAAGTAATCTTCACGACGCGGCTCCCAGCCCGCTCGTCCGAACCGGGGCGCGATGCCGAAGTGGCGGAGAGAATCGGCCGGATGCTGCCCGAGGCGTCGCGGCAACCGGACGGCTCGATCGTCCGCCGCAATCGGCAGGGAGGCACGGTCCGCTTCATTCCTTCGCCGTCGGTCGAAGCGCTGGCCGAGGCGCTGGAAATACCCGGCGAGGCCCCGGACATCGGCTTCGCCGCCGGAGCCGTCCCGCTTCGCTGCATGCACAAGGTGCTCGACGGAAGGGACATTTACTACCTGGCCAACCTGTCGGACTCGGTTTTCGACTCGACCGTCGCGCTACGCGGGAAAAAACGGCTCGAGATATGGGACCCGCATACGGGCGAGATCGCCTCGGCCGATTCCGAGCCCGGCCGCACGAGCCGGGACCGCACGACGGAAGTCCGACTGCGTATCGAACCGAACCGCTCGCTGTTTCTGGTAGAGAAAATCCGATCGAATCAACATACCTCAACGAAAAACTAACTGCATTCCTACCCAACCACCAACCCAAACTTACACTCTGTCGTCCCCTTTGGGGACCGGCCCGGCAAATCTCTCATGTCGGGCCGTTTTTATCGGCGAACGGATCGGACGCACGTGCCGAAAGCTGCCTGAAACACAACCGCATTTCGCAACCTTAAGATACCGTCGGACCGATCCTCCATCATTCCATCGGTCGAAAATATCCGACCGTCAGGTCCGTTATCGCCCCCAAACGCTATTTTTGAACGAGACCTAAAACGGAACGGCTATGAAACGTATCGTATTCGGATTCCTTTTTTCGGTCGCGGCCGGACAATGCCGGCTGGATCCGGCCGAAGACATCGCGCAGTCAGTCCTCGCCGAATGACCACAAGGTCTATTACGACAACGTGTTCGCGCTGCTTTTCGGCGGCTTCTCCGAAAAGCCCGAAGCAAGGTACGCTTCGCTGCCGTCTTTCACCGAAGAATACGCTTTTTCGTTGGAGAAGGACAAAAAGGGATACCGCATCGTCTCGACCACTCTCACGGCCAACTATCGGTATGCAACGCGGCGGAAGAGCGTAAAGGTCCAGGTCAGCAAAAAACACATTTCGGAAAGCATGGCCGTCTCCCTGCGCGAACTGTTCCGGCTTTTGATCCGACAGATCGAAGAACCCTCCCCTGACGAAGCGCGCCGGGGATTGGACGGAACGACCTACTTTTTCGCAAGCACGGACAACGAGGGGAAAACGGCCGTCGGCGAAACATGGTCGCCCGAACCCGCCTCGGCGCTCGGCAGACTCGTCGGCATCTGCAACGATCCGCATGCTGTCGGCAACCGGTCGACCGGCGGACGACACGACCGGACAGAGGAGGAATTGCTCGGACGAATCCGCACGCTGACGAGCGACCTTTCCGGCAACGAGTGACTCGTTTCGGGCACGTTCCCGCATATCGTGCGAGCAGGCCGTTGTCGCAACACTGCAGAGGTTCCGCTTCCGGCAAAGCGACGGCAAGAAGCCGAATTCATCGGCGCAATCGGATGAGGCCCCCGAAAAGCAAGCCGCCCGCGCGCCCGAACCAAATGTCCGAGATCGCATCCGCCCCGCGCCGGGCAGCTACGACCGGACATGCAAAACTTCACCGATGCGCGCGACAAGCCGCTCAATCAGGATTCCATCCGGACTACACCGTTGTCCGACCGGATTTTTTCGGGACCTCCGGCGAAATCGGGACTCCGGACCGGGCCCGGACCGAACGCCCCTTCGCTCTCTCCGGTCCCGAGCCTGCCCGCGAGGCTCCGACAAGCGCGTACCGGTCGCGGAAACATGGGTAAAGCCCAACGGGGAAGCACGTCCCCAAAGGACTTCGCCGTACCGGCCGTATGATTATCAACACATTCGGCTTTCCGAAGCGAAATCTCCTACGGCGCGGAAAACGCGAGGCAGGATCGACTCGGAATGCGCGACAGGTAGTTCGAGTATGGTCGGCGGATGTAAGAATTCCGCTCGGCTTATGCTTTATTGTACCGGCCTTCGCGTTCCCGACATGTCCGGTTTCCCCGTATGGAGTCCCCTACGACGCAAGGAACTCCATGCAGCCTAATCGGATACGCAACCTGCGGTCGCAAATCGCGGCTAACAGATATCGGAAATCCAAAGACGAGCATACGGCCACGGAAGCATATAATTACCTAACTCCGGACGCGAACACTCGGTATACTAAAGTATCCGACTACCTCCACGCTCCTTTGCCGAAGGTATCGAAAAAATCCTGCCGGGCGCTCGTGGCGTCCGGCAGGAATCTGACAATCGGAAAAAGACAGGGCCTACTTCAATTCCTTGATTCGGATATTGCGGAAACGCACTTCCGAACCGTGACCGAGGAATCCGATATGACCTTTCTTGTTCTGAAGGCCCGGATGATCGCGGTGGTCGAGCGTGCCGTTCTTGCTCGCCTCGGCGATATTACCCTCGGTGATGACCGTACCGTTGAGCGTCACGCGGATGTCGTCGCCCTTGATCCATATCTCCTCGGTATTCCATTCGCCGACCGGCTTCAGGAAACCGCGCTTGGCCGCGATCACGCCGTAAACCGACCCGTGATACTGGTACTTCTCGAGCTGGCTGTAAATCGGAGCTTCGTTATCGAGAACCTGAATTTCCATACCCACGTAGGCTGCGTCGCCCTCGAGCGGGGTACGGATACCGATTCCGTTGTTGGCCCCCTCGGTCAGCTGGAACTCGAACCGCAGCACGAAGTCGCCGAACTCCTCCTTCGTATAGAGGTTTCCGCCGCCGCCGTTGCCCGGATAGAGCGCGATCGCTCCGTTCTCGGACACGTAGTCGCGCGTGTTTCCGATCCAGCCGTGCATGTTCGTACCGTCGTACAGCAATCGGAAGCCCTCTTTCTGCTCCTCGGCCGACAGCTTCGTCGGTTCGATCTGCGGAAGTTCGTTGATATACAGGTTGCGGAAGTAAACTTTCGTCCCGTGAGCCTGCAACTCGATCTGTTCGATCGGGAAAATCGGCTGGCTGCGGTCCCAGAAATTCTCGAGCATCACGTTATCGACGACTTTCTGCCCGTTCAGAACGACGGTCACGCGGTCGCCGACCATCTTGATGTAGAACGTATTCCAGTCGCCCAGCTTATTGTCGGCCACGCTCGTCGGCTTGCTCGGGTTCTCCGTGTTGTTGTAAAGACCGCCCGAGCCGACCTCGGCGCCTACGTTGCGGCGCGAAGTGTCCCATATCTGCACCTGAGGCGTGCCGCGCAGATAAATGCCTGCGTCGCCCTCCTGTCCCTCGGCGTCGAGCTTCCAGTCGACGTACATCTCGAAATCGCGGTAGAGCTTCTCCGTACAGATATTGTCGAAGCCTTGCCCGACGTACACGAGCATGCCGTTATCGACCTTCCAGTCGCGGTGCATCGCCTCGTCGGCCACAGCCTGTTTTTTCGCCAGCTCGGCAGGCTTCATCTTCGCACGCGCGATCGGGTCCTCGACCAGACCTTTCCAGCCGCTGAGATCCTTGCCGTTGAACATCGACACATACCCGCCGTTCTTAGGCAGCGAGGCCAGGTGCTTGTTCACCGCCTCCCGATGATAGCCGCTGTCGGCGCTCTGATCGGCATCGCAGGCCTTTTTCAGCAGATTCTCCACCACCGGGCCGTAATACTCAGTATGAGCGAGCGCCGTATTCTGAACGGCCATTGCGGCGGCCTGACGGACCGCTCCGTCCGGATCGTCGAGATACCTGCCAGCCAGAATCAGGCCTTGGAACGTTTTGTTCTGCTCCACCTTACCCAGAACGATCGCCCTCAGTCGGGCCGCCATTTCGGGCCCGATCGCCGGATTCGAGGCCAAAACGTCCAACGCGCCGGAGAGCATCAGCACCTTATTCTCCGCCGTAGCGCCGGACTGTGCCGCCAACTCGATGTAACGGCCGAGCGCATCGACGGCATAGCGTGCCTCCGATCCGGAAGCGATCCCCAGCAGCCGATCGGCGGCAGCCATTCCCTGCACGTTCAGCAGCGCGCGGAACGCATCGTCTTTCTGGGAAGGCGTTCCGTCCGAGAAGCCCTCGGAAATGATATCGACGGCCTCGGGAACGCCTGCTTCGGCCAGCACGCTGTAATACAAAGACTTTTTGGCCTCGTTCGCTTTCATGCGCGACGCGATGGCTGCGGCTTTGTCCGAGACCGGCATATTCTTCATCGCCACGGCTACGGCATGCTGCACGGCAGCGGCATTGGCGTCCGACGCCGAACTCATGCTCTCGAGCAGCGAGTACAGCGCAGGCAGGTCCTTATCCGTCACCACGCCTGCCAGCGCGTCGGAGGCTGCCTTCGCCACAGTCGGATTCAGGTCCCCGGCAGCCTTGAGCACGACATCCGCCCGGGAAGTCGCCCCGCGACGGCCCAGCAGCTCGAGCGCAGCGACCCGTCCCTGTACGCTGCCGTTCTCGGCAACCGGAGCGACAACGGCATCTATATTGCCTTTATAGGAGGCAAGACAAGCTTCCGCCACAGCAATCCGGGCGGCATCCTCACCACCCAGCACGGCAGCCAGCGCAGCCGGAACCTCCATGCCTCCGATCCTCGTAGCGGCCCACATCGCGGCCGCGCTCAACTCGGCATCCGCATCATTGAAACGATCCAGTACCGCAGGAAGCGCCTGAGCGGCTTTTCGGCATCCGAAATAAGCGATCAGATCGGTCTGAGCGGCCGCATCTTTCGACTTGGTCAGAACCGGGATCAGCGCCTCGTACAACGCTGCATCGGCATACGGGCGGGTCGCATCGAGCACGGCATTGCGATAGGCTCTGTTCGTATCCTTCATTGCCTTGACGACAAATGCGGTCGTCGTCTTTCCGGGCTGCGAAGCCAGAATGCGCGCAGCCGCGATCCTGCTCTGCTCGGCACCGGCCGCCGTCGCCTTTTTGAGCAGTCGGTTAGCTTCCGCGCCGGCTTCCTTCGTCCGGCCGTCGGCATACAGTTTCGCTATCAGCTGCGAATAGGCCTCCGTCGCATTGGTCGGCTCGCCCGTATACTGCGCCTTCTCAGCCGCTGCACGCAAGGCAGGCAGCGAAGCGGACGTACCTATCTTCGACAAAGCGTAATACGCCTCTTTATCGAGCGTGTCGTCGCTGCCGAGCCAGGAAAGCAAGACTTGTTCGATTTCAGGCGAAGCCACCGCAGCGTCGCCAACGGCATGCGCCAAGGCCACGCGATCGCCTTCGCCGGTCTTCACGGCCCCGGCAATCGCCTGTTTCGCTTTCGGCGTGCCGATCGAAGCGAGCGCCACGAGCGCAGGCGAGCCCAAACGCTTATCGGACACCCGCGCGGCCAGTGCGTCGACGCTCTCGTCGCCACCTGCCTGCTGAAGCAGGCGGATATAGAAAGCGGCTATTTCCGGATCGGCGCTCCCGTCGAGCCCGCGAACGATTCCCTCGGCGAATACCTTCCGGTCGGCTTCATGTCCCGAACTGACGAACGCAGCCCAGCCCGAGAGCGCATAAGCGACCGGTACATTATTCGTTCCGTCGAACATCGACACGAGCATGTCGACACCCTGCGAACCCGTCGATAGCAAATCGCCCATCAGTCGGTTATACTCGGCCGGGTCGGGAGCGGGCATCAGTCCGAGCGCGTCGGACACTTTGGTTTTCCACGTGCGGTTCGGCGCCGCCTGTCCCATCGCCTGAACGGCCATCGCCACGCAGGCCAGCATCAAAACTATCTTTCTCATTTTCTTTTCATCGGTTTAAGGTTGGGTTAAATGGTCCACGGCGCGCGCATCGGCTGGTCGATCAGCCGGTTGGCCGCATCGTCGTCGATAAACTGCAGCTTCTCGGGATCGAACCGCAACGACCGTCCCAGCCGGAGAGCCACGGCGCCCATGTTGACGATCGTCGCCGAGCGGAATCCGTTCTGCTCGTTGAGCGCAAACTTCCGGCGCGTACGCACACAGTCCAGAAAATCGGTCTGCTGGGGCATCGGATCGGGATATTCGGCCAGCTTGGCTTCCCAATCGGGTATGTCGCACCGGAAATTGCGGTAAAGCTTCCCGTTCGGTCCTTCGATATAAGCGTCGTTCGGATCGCCGTTGTCCTCGCCCCAGAGAACGATCTTGCAGCCGTCGTCGTAGGTATACTCGATCTTGCGCCAAGTGCCCACGGCATCGGGATGCTGCTGGGGAGCGTCGATCTCGACCGAAACGGGGCTCGTATCGTCCTTGCCCAGCAGATACTGAACCGGGTCGATGTAATGTTGCCCCATGTCTCCCAGTCCGCCCGCATCGTAATCCCAGTATCCGCGGAACGTCCCGTGAACTCGATGCGGATTGTAGGGTTTGTAGGGAGCCGGACCGAGCCACATGTCGTAGTCGAGCTCGGCGGGGACCTTCATCTCTTCGAGCTGGGGCTGCCCCACCCAGAAGAACTTCCAGTCGAAACCGGTATGCTTGCTGATAGTCACCTTCAGCGGCCAACCGAGCATGCCGCTGTCGACGAGCTTCTTGATCTTGTCGACAGTCGTGTTCATGCCGTAAAACGTATCGGTGAAGCGGAACCAAGTATTCAAACGGAAAATATTGCCGTTACGCTCCACGGCTTCCTTAACCCGCTTGCCCTCGCCGATGGTACGCGTCATCGGTTTCTCGCACCAGATATCCTTCCCGGCCGCGGCGGCCTCCACCGACATGATGCCGTGCCAGTGCGGCGGCGTAGCGATATGTACGATATCGACATTCGGATCGGCGATCAGCTGACGATAGTCGGAATAGGTCGCCACTTTCTCGCCGGCCAACTGCCGTCCGGCCTCCAAATGATTCTTGTCGACGTCGCAGATCGCGACCAGACGCGTACCCGCGTATCCGTAATGGCCTCGGCCCATGCCGCCTACGCCGATGATACCTTTGGTCAGCTGGTCGCTCGGAGCCGTGTAGCCGACGCCGCCCAGAACATGACGCGGGACGACGGTCAGCGCGGCCATGCCGGCGAACGTTTTCAGGAATTCCCTTCTCTTCATAACAGGTTAACTTTTATTTATATATCAATAAGTTTGGATAGTATATTTCTTCAGATAAACGCTTTTCGCAAGGAAATCGTGTGGCACCCCGTAAAAAATCAGTCCTTCAGATAATACTCGACCGTCGTAACGACCCGTATCGTCTTGATGCTCGGCGTATTGTCATCGCGGTCGGAAATCGAGAACAGACCTTGGCTGGCCGACTTGATCTTGCCCAGCTCGCTATTGGAGTCGTGCGCGAACTTGTCGGCGGCCGCACGGGCATTCCGAGTAGCCTCCTCGATCATCGCCGGCTTCAGCGCATTCAGCGCGTCGGAAGTATAGATAAAGCGAGGGGTATAACGGTAATCGCCGCTTGCGATCGCCACGCCTTGCTTGAGCAGGTCGCTCTGCCGCGACATCAGCTTCAGCACCTGCTCGACGTTGGTCGTCGTTACCGTCACGACACCGGTCACATTATAGCGATAACGCACGCCTTCGGGGACATAGCGCTCGGCCTGCATGTCGACGATTTCGGCGGGAGCCACCGAAATCTCGGATTCGGCGATCCCGTTGGATTTCAAGAAACCGACGATCTTCGCGTTCGCGCTTTCCATCGCATTGTACAGCGCAAGCATGTCGTTTCCCACCTCCTTATAAGACAGAGGCCAAATAACCCGGTCGGCCTTTACTTCCCTTTCGGCAAGGCCCTTGACAGTTACAACGCGCTCACTGTCCTTGAAATGGCGGATACCTCCGCTCAACAACCAACCGGCTACGATCACCCCTACGGCCAGCATGGCCGAACCGGCCAAACGAATCCTCGAATCTTCCATAACTCCGATAATTTAGAGTTGCGTCCGGCAAAAAACGGTCCGGAACGATATAGACCCGGCTTCAAAAATACGTAAAAAAGCCGCAGAACAAAACAAAAAACCGATAAATATTTACAGCTTATCCAAGCTGTAAACAACAAGGAGAGCCGCATCGAAACGAATGCGGCTCTCCCTGCTTTGTCAAAGGGTCCTTATCTGCCGCCGCCCAATGCCTGATAGAGATAGACGACAGCCTGCATCTGCTCGAATCGGTCCTGTACGCCCGAAAGTTGAGCGCTCAGCAGCGATTGCTGTGCGGTGATGACTTCCAGATAGGTCGAGGTCCCCAAATAGAGCAACTGCTCCGTATAGCTGACCGAACGCTCGAGCGAAGCGATCTGTTCCTTGCGGAAGGCTTCCTTCTCGGCGGCGCTGCTATACTGGAACAGCGCATCGCTCACCTCGTTGCCGGCGCTCAGCAGGCTTTTCTGAAAAGCCAGACGGGCTTCTTCCTGCCGGGCTTTGGCAGTCTTCAGGTTCGCACGGTTCTGTCCCCGTGTAAACAACGGAGCCACCAGGCTACCCGTCGCGTTGAAAATCGCCTGAGCCGGATTGACGATCATGGAGCCCAAATTATTGGTCCATCCGCCGTTAGCACCTATGGACAGTTGCGGATAGAACGCCGAACGGGCTACGTTCGTATTGGCCGTCGCAGCGACCAAGGCCATCTCGGCAGCTTGCACGTCGGGACGGTTCGACAAAAGCTGAACGGGAACGCCCGCCGAGAAATCGTCCGGAAGCTGCTGCTCGTCCCACGCGCCCCGGTCGATATGCTGCCCGGGCTGTCCCAGCAGCAACGAGAGAGCGTTTTCCGTCTCGCGAATCGAACGCAACAGATCGGTCTTCGACGCGCACACGGCATAGTAATTGGCCTCGCTTTGGACAACGGCCGCCTCATTGACATTGCCGGCCAGCTTCATCGCTTTCATCATCCGGACGGTCAGACTCCAGTTCTCTATCGTCTGCTCGGTGATTTCCAACTGACGGTCGAGCATCAGCAACGTATAATAGCCGGTAGCTATGCCCGAGATCACCTGCGTGCGAACGGCTCTCAGCGTCGCCTCGCTCTGAAGCCATGCGGCCTTGGCTCCCCGCTTCGAATTGAGCAGTTTGCCGAACAGATCGACTTCCCAGCTGGCCGACAGCGGAAGCGTATAGGTCTTCTGCAGCGACCCATGCTGAACCCACGACAGCTCGCCGCTCGGCGCCAGCGTAAACGAAGGAACGTAGGCCAGACGAGCCGCAGTCAGCTGCGCCTGATATTCCTGCACGACCAGCGCTGCCGACAACAAGTCGATATTGCTGGACAACCCCTGTTCGATCAGCGACTGCAGCTTCGGATCGGTGAACACTTCCTGCCACGGCCTGTTCCCGAAGTTGACCGTATCGCCCGAAAGCGTGTCGGTGACGGAAACCGTGTCGCGGTACAGTCCGGCCGTCTCCATCTGAGGCCGGCTGTAGGGACGGTAAATATTGCAGCCGCCCAGCATCACCGCCGCACCCGCCACGGCCAGCAACGCGCTATATTTTCGTTTCATCATCATTGCTCTTTAGTTAAATGCTTTACTTAATCAAATCTTGCATCTCGGCATCCAGCTCGCTCGAATCGGGATCCTTCCACTGGATCGGCTTGAATTTCTCCTGCAGCGCTTGGAATGCGACAAACAGCGCGGGCACGACGAACAGCTGCAGAATCATACCGATAAGCATGCCGCCGACCGAGCCGGCTCCCAGCGAACGGTTACCGTTGGCACCTACGCCCGAAGCGAACATCAGCGGCAACAGGCCGATGATCATCGCGAACGAGGTCATCAGAATCGGTCGCAGACGGGCGGCGGCACCGGAAACGGCCGCCGAAGCGATCGACATGCCGCTCTCACGGCGGGCCAGCGCGAACTGCACGATCAGGATCGCATTCTTGGCCAACAGACCGATCAGCATGATCAGCGCAATCTGCAAGTAGATATTATTTTCGACGCCCATAATCTGCGCGAAGATGAACGTCCCCAGCAAACCGAACGGAATCGAGAGAATCACGGCCAGCGGAAGGATATAACTCTCGTACTGGGCGCTCAGCAACAGGTAGACGAATACCAAGCAGAGCAAGAAGATCATGGCCGTGGTACTGGTACCCGTACTCTGCTCCTCGCGGCTCAGGCTCGAGAACTCGAATCCGTAACCGGTCGGGAGCATCTGGCTCGCCACCTCCTCGATCGCCTTGATCGCTTCGCCCGAGCTGACGCCCGGCTTCGGCATGCCGCTGACCTTCATCGAGGTATACATATTGAAACGGTTGATATTGTCCGGACCGTATATCTTTCTCAGCGACATGAACTGCGTGATCGGAGCCATCTCGGTCCCGTTACGGACCATGATGCCGTTGAGCGATTCGGGACTTATGCGGGCCTCCGGATCGGCTTGGATCATCACGCGATACAGCTTACCGAAACGGTTGAAGTTCGATGCGTACAGACCGCCGAAGTATCCTTGGAGCGTCGTCAGAATATCGCTCGGACTCAGGCCCGCCTGCTTGCATTTCGCAGCATCGATGTCAACCATATACTGCGGGAAGTTCGGATTGAAAGTGGTCATGGCGTACATGATCTCGGGACGCTGATTCAGCACGCCGAGGAACTGCTGCGCCACTTCGAAGAAACGGTCCAAATCGCCTCCCGTCTTATCCTGCAGATTGAACTCGAAACCGTTGGACGCACCGTAACCGGTAATCATAGGCGGCGCGAACAGCATGACCTGCCCGTCCTTGACCAGCTGCCGGGTCTGCATCGTCAACGCTCCGACGACATCGTCGGACGACATACCCTCGCCCTGTCGCTCGCTCCAATCCTTCAGCTTGATGATGGACGTACCGTAGCTGTTGCCCTGTCCGCCCATAAAGCTGTAGCCGGTAATCGACGTACGCGACTTGACGGCCGGATTCGCGGCAACCAGGCTGTCGATCTGCTGCATCACGGCCTCGGTTCGCTCCTTGGACGTTCCGGGGGTCAGATTGACGGCAGCGAAGACGGTACCCGTATCCTCGTTGGGCACCATACCCGTCGGAGTGATCTTCATCAGCAGGAAAAGCGCCACGATGCTGCCTGCAACGATCAGGAACGACAATACCCGCTTGTGGATGAAGAACAGCACGCTCTTCTTGTATTTTTTCAGCGTTACGTCATAAGCGGCATTGAACGATGCGTGGAAACGATCGATCAGGCTCATCTTCTTTTCGCCTTCCTCGCGATGAGGTTTCAGGAACACGGCGCAAAGGGCAGGACTCAACGTCAGGGCGTTCACGGCCGAGAAGCCGATAGCGATCGCCATCGTCAGACCGAACTGGCGGTAGAACGTACCCGAGGTTCCGGTCATGAAGCTCACCGGAATGAACACGGCCATCATCACGAGCGTGATCGATACGATCGCTCCGCTCAGCTCGCTCATCGCGTCGATCGACGCCTTGCGGGCGGAAGTGTACCCTTGATCGAGTTTGGCGTGGACTCCCTCCACGACGACGATCGCGTCATCGACGACGATTGCGATCGCAAGCACCATAGCCGACAGCGTCAGCAAGTTAACGCTGAACCCGATCAGGTACAGCACGAAGAACGTACCGACAAGCGCGACAGGAATGGCGATCGCCGGAATCAGCGTCGAACGGAAATCCTGCAGGAAAATGTAAACGACCAAGAACACGAGAATGAACGCCTCGATCAGCGTCTTGATCACCTCGTGGATCGAAGCGAACAGGAAGTCGTTCGTGTCGAGCAGAATGACATAATCCATACCCGGGGGCAGCGTCGGCTTGATCCGCTCCAGGTAGCTTTTGATATCGTTGATGATCTGCGTCGCGTTCGAACCGGCCGTCTGAAAGATCATCGACGTCACGCCCTCGTGACCGTTCACGTGGTTGCTGAAACCGTACGTCAAACGTCCCAGCTCGATATTGGCGATATCCTTGAGTCGCAGTACCTCGCCGTCGGAGGTGGCGCGCACGACGATGTCGCCGAACTCCTCCTCGGTCTGCAGACGCCCCTTGTAGCGCATGATATACTGGAACGACTGGTCGCCCTCCTCGCCGAACTGTCCGGGAGCGGCCTCGATATTCTGTTCGGCCAGCGCGGCAGCTACGTCCGTCGGCATCAGGCCGTACTGAGCCATCACATCGGGCTTCAGCCAAATACGCATCGAGTAGTCGGCACCCATCACCATCGCGTCGCCCACGCCGGGGATACGCTTGATCTCGGGAATGATATTGATGTTGGCATAGTTCTCGAGGAACTTGATATCATAACGGTCGTCGGGGCTGAAGAACGCGAAACCGAGCAACATACTCGTCTGCCGCTTCTCGGCCGTCACGCCGACCTGAGTCACTTCCGAAGGCAACAGCCCCAGCGCCTTCGAGACACGGTTCTGCACATTGACGGCTGCCATGTCGGGATCGGTTCCCTGCTTGAAATACACCTCGATCGAGGCATCGCCGGTATTGGTCGCCGTCGAAGTCATGTACATCATGTTCTCGACACCGTTGATCTGCTCCTCGAGCGGAGCGATCACGCTGTTGAGCACGGCCTGCGCATTGGCTCCCTGATAACTCGTGTTCACCCGGACGGTCGGCGGCGCGATATCGGGGTATTGCGTAACGGGCAGCGAAACCAAGCCCAGCAAACCCAGAATGACGATGACGACCGAGATGACCGTCGAAAGCACCGGGCGATTGATAAATCTATCTAGCTTCATATCTCTTACACCTTATTCTGTCCATGTATGAATTATTGTCTGGCCTGCTGCTGGGCGGCTCCGGCCGCACCCGAAAGGGCATTCAGCCGCGCGGCCGCCTCGGCGGGCGTAATGGCCTTGATCTTGGCGCCGTCCTTCAGCGTCGCCACGCCCTCTACGACGATCCGGTCGCCGGCACGAAGCCCCGATGTCACGACATAGTTCTTACCGTCGTCGAGGTTGAACACTTCGACGGGCGTATTCTTGACCGTCGAATCGGGTTGAAGCACGTAAACGAACTTTTTGTCCTGAATTTCGGAAGTGGCTTTCTGCGGCACCATCAGGGCCGAATCGAGCTGGCTCGGAATCAATACATTGCCCGTTCCGCCGCTGCGAAGCACATAATCGGTATTGGGGAACAATGCCCGGAGCGTGAACGAGCCGGTCTTCGTATCGATCACGCCGGTCAGCGTCTCGATCCGCCCTTTCTGGGGATAGACGCTTCCGTCGGCCAGCATCAGCTCGACCTCGGGCATGTTGCCGACCATCTTGCCGAGCGAGGCTCCGTCGCGGCGCGTCATCTCCAGCAACTGCTTCTCGTTCATCGTGAAGTAAACGTACATTTTCGAGATATCCGACACGACGGTCAGCGGCTCGGCCGAAGACGAGCTGACCAAGCTGCCCACACGGAACGGAATCGACCCGACGACGCCGTCGGAAGGACTCGTTACGGTCGTATAGGCCAAATCCTGTTCGGCCGACACCAGCTGGGCTTTCGCCTGCGCGAGCTGGGCCTCGGCAGTCTTCAGCGTGTTCTGAGCCATTTCCAGATCGTACTCGCTGATGATATTCTGCGCCTGCAGATCGGTCTTGTTCTTTACCGTCAGGCGATTCGTAGCTACGTTGGCCTCGGCTACCTTCACGGCTGCCTCCGCCGCATTCCGGGCCGCCTCGTACTGCACCTTGTCGATCAGGAACAAAGGCTGACCTTTTTTCACTACGGCCCCTTCGTCCACGCACAGCTTCGTGATGAAGCCGCTGACACGCGGACGGATCTCTACGTCCTGCAACCCGCGGATCGTGGCCGGAATAGTCGTTTTCAGATCGACCGAGACAGGCTCCAGCGTCTCTACCGCAAACTCGGGAACGCCTCCTGCCATGTTCTGGCCTGCATTCGAATTACCGCACGAAACGGCGGCAACGCCCGACAACAAAAATGTCAGCCCCTTACACAGAGTTCCTACGACTCTCATTCTGTTCCTGTTGTTCATATTCTCTTATCCGTTAAATTATACTCCTTTTCAAACATCACGTCGTTTCCCGGCACGAAAACCGCTCGCCGGCAAGCTGCAAAAATACGAATAATTCAGGCAATTTGTCCTCGTGGCGCTTTCATCCACGCCGATCCCCATACGCTTGCATTAACGTAAACTCATGAAAAAAATTGTATCGAAATCAAAATGAATACATTAAAATAACCTGTCATAGGTTTCTCATGACAAATTACGGAGCAAAAGTAACAAGAAAACTGATAAAACAAAAATAGTTTTCCGGTTTCGCCGCAAAATTCGCAGAAGACTTCCCGGAACCGGCCGTCGACCGTCCTGCATCGCCGGACGGCATCGCAAAAACGCCCATGGACAAAAGCGACATCCTGTATTGCAAAGACTTAAGATTCAAACCGACGACATAAAAAAATCATACGGACAAAAAATATCCTTGCGTCCGCACCTGCTTTGGCGAATCATACGCCCGAAAACCGCACTGCCCATGCACGATCTTACCCTATCGATCAGAAAAATCCGTCCCCATTTTCCGCCATAAAGGACATGATAACCGTACAATGCATATATTTGCATTCTATTCCGGATACGGGCGGGGAAAAGTCCGGCCGCCGAACAAAAAATAACCGAAACGCAGCAAAAGACCATGATCAAGAAGATGACAATGCTGGCGCTGACCGTCTGCACGCTCTGCGCGACGGAGGCACAGGCCCAGATCAAGCTGGGCGGTAAAACGCTGAACGCGCAGAAACTCGTCCAAGCGGGCGCCGACATGATAAAAGCCGTCACGCTTTCCGATGCCGACATAGCGGCCCTCAGCCGCGAGGCGGTCGAATGGATGGATAGCAACAATCCCGTGTCGCCCGACACTTCGGCCTACAGCCAACGGCTCAAGAGGCTGACCGAGAATGTCAAAGTCGACGGATTGGAACTGAACTTCAAAGTTTACGAAGTGGCCGACGTCAACGCGTTCGCCTGCGGGGACGGAAGCGTGCGCGTATTCAGTTCGCTGATGGATCTGATGGACGACCGGCAGCTGATGGGCGTGATCGGGCACGAGATAGGACACGTCGTGCATGCCGACACGAAGGATGCGATGAAGAACGCATACATGGCCTCGGCCGCACGCAATGCGGCCGGCTCGGCCGGAGGTACGCTGGCCAAACTGACCGACTCGCAACTGGGCGACCTCGTGCAGGCTTTCTCGAACGCGCAATTCTCCCAGAAACAGGAGTCGGCCGCAGACGACTTCGGATTCGATTTCTGCGTCCAGAACGGTCTGGACCCTTATTCGATGGCCTCGGCCCTCGAAAAACTGGCCGAACTGTCGCAAGGCTCCCAGTCGTCGGGACTGCAAAGAATGTTCTCGTCGCATCCCGACAGCCAGAAACGCGCCGAGCGGATGCAAGCGCGGGCCGAAGAGCTGATCCGGCAACAGCAACAATAGGCACGTCTACGCCGTCGCAAGACATGCCGGAGAAAGGCGCCGTATAGCAACGGCGCTTTTTTCATGCGGGCTTTCCGACGAACGAAATTCTTTGCAAGGACCGCGCGGCGAATCGCAGGCCGGGGCGGACGCCCGAAGACACGAAATCCGGTTTCGAGCGGCTCGGTCCGCGATCCGGCAGGACAAAGCCGGCGGCTTCATTCCGCCTCCGTGAAATCGTTCCGACGGAAGCCCCGGGCACGGTCCGCACAATAACAGAACGGACAGCCGACCGGCAAATCGGGACATTCCTTTGCCATACAGCGCACATCTTCACCTAACCGACAGGAAAATCGACCGGTCTAAGGAGTCGTCAGAGCGGCGAACCAGTAGGCGTAGGACTTCACCGCACCGTCTTCGAGCGTCACCGTGTAGCTCCGGCGGACAGGCCCGCCCAAACGGAACGGAATCGGATAGCGGAACATTCCGCCCGCATGGCAGAACGTATGATATTCGCCGTTCTCGCCGCACGGATCGACACCGTCGGGCAAATCGTCTCGAAACGTTCCGTCGATCGTCCGCCCGATCCAATCGGCACCGAGGCAGGAAGCATCGGTCGTTACAACGACCGTTTCGAGTCCCGAGGCGAGAAAAGCGGCCATAATCCGTTCCGGCCCCTGTCCCCACAGCGGCTCGACCACCGTCACGCCATACGGCTTCAACTGACGCTCCCGGTACGCGCGCACGTCCTGCAAAAAAATATCTCCGAAGATAAAATGTTCGGCTCCCCGGGCGACGAAATCGCCGACGGCCTCAGCCATCGCCCGCTCGTAGTCCTCGATCCCCTTCCCTGTCGGGACAATACGGATCGGCAGCCCGATGCTGTCGGCCTGCATCCGGAGCAGCTCGGCCGGAATGCCGTGCATCGACGAGCGGTCATTCGATGCATCGACCGTCGTAAGCAGCGAGACGACCTCGTAACGGTCCTCCCGCAGCACCGTCTGCAACGCCAGCGCGGAATCCTTTCCTCCGCTCCAGTTGAAAACCGCCCGTCGCCTCTGCTCTACCATAACAGTGAATCGATCGAATGATTGGTGAAAAATCCGCTGATCAGCGTGAAATATTCCGGTAACCTCCCGTCGACGCTCCAGCGCAACTCGATGCCGAGCAATTCCGAAGCCGTCCGCCCCAGATCGAAGCCAAGCGCCTCGAGCGACGGGCGTATTTTCCCGGGCCGCACGCAAGGCTGGTCCGACGGTCTGGTACAGGTTCCCTCAAGACAATCGAAGCATGTACCGGCAAAAAAGGCACGGCTGTCCGGCCATGCCTCTTCCAAGGCAAGCAATCGCGCGTCCAACTCGCAACGGGCTTCATTCAACAAAGCGCGTCCCTGTTTCTCGCTTTGCCCTGCATCGGCGCAAAGCGCGCGTAACCGCTTGCCCGGTTCGATTCGCGCAGCGATCAGATGAGCCGTCCCGAAACCCGATAAATACTCCTCCGCATCGAACGAGAAAGGCGGGCACGCCCAACAACGTCCGTACCGGCCGCACCGGCGGCACAAGTCGGCGAACCGCTCCGCGTCGCGATAACGGCGGATATACTCTTCGACAGGAAGTGAAGCGAAAGCGTAAGTCCGCACTGCAAGCGGTTTTCCGGTCGGGTTGTTCGGTTTCATCGGGCATCGGTGACGGCCGTACCGTCAAAGGACAAATTTGGCAAAAAAGAATCGTTCCGGCAAACGATTCCATATTGTCTAAGAACGGTATGACCGTTCCTGTACGGAAAACCGATCCGGCCGAAATAACGCAATAAAACGAACAAGCCGCCTGCAACGTCCGAAAAAAGCCTCCGAGCACAGACTTTCCATCCGATACAAAGCCTCCATAAAAGCACCTCGTAATTACACAAATCAATACAATTCGATGAATCGCGCTCACAGAAGCGATCGATATGTTTCCGGCAGGCTTGAAACAGCCCCATAGAAAGAACGGCAACCGGATGAGCCGTCACTCGGAAACTCGGAGAAAAGAAACTCCCCGGAAATCCGACGAACCGAAACGGGGACATTATAAAGCATACAATCGGGTCCATAATAATATAGGACATATGTTGCAAGCGGCAGGGAGACACGCGCCCGATGGCTCCGTATATGGCAAACCGGGACTCTCCCGGCGCGGCGCGCGAAACTTGGAGAAATTTTTGCAGAACGAGCGTCGGAACCAATAACCGCCCGTCCTATGAACCGACCCGACCTCCCGGCCGATACGCTGCAAAAGAACAATCTTTTTTTCCGGCAGTTGCTTTTTCTGGGTATCCTGATTACGATCGGACTGGTCATTCTCAAGCAATTGGGCTTCTTCGTCGGAGCCTTTCTGGGCGCTTCGACGCTCTACGTCGTACTGCGCCCGCTGCTTTTCCGGCTGACCGAGCGACACAGCTGGAGATCATGGCTCGCGGCGGCCCTGCTTGTGCTATGCACGACGGTCCTGCTGCTGGGACTCGGCTTTCTGATCTACGAAGTGATTGCGGCCGAGATTCCCAACGTCGACACGTCGAAAATCGTCGGCTTTTTCGAAAAGCAGGTGATCCGGCTGAACGAACTGATCGGTTTCGAAGCCATCCCCAAGGATCTGCTCGAGAACTCGGGAACTTTCCTGACGAAAATGGTATCGTCGCTGATCAACACGACCTACAGCTTCGCGGCAAACGTATTCATGATGCTCGTCATCCTCTACTTCATGCTGCTCAAGGGTCGCAAAATGGAGAGGCACATCAACTCCTACGTGCCCTTCAAGGGCAAGAGCCTCTGCCTGCTCAAGCAGGAAGTCAAGACGATCATCTTCAGCAACGCGCTCGGCATCCCGATCGTCATGCTGTCGCAGGCGCTCGCGGCCTGCCTGATCTACTGGCTGCTGGGCATGAATAACATCGTTTTCTGGGCATTCGTCACCGCCGTATGCGGACTGATCCCGATGATCGGCACGGTCATCGTCAGCGTGCCGCTCGGCGCATACATGATCTATAGCGGCGAGCTGTGGCAGGGCATCCTGATGATCGCGCTCGGCGTGCTGGTCATCGCCAACGTAGACAACCTCTGCCGGATGATCCTGATGAACAAAGTGGCGGATACGCACCCGCTGATCGTCATTTTCGGCGTGATACTCGGTATCCCGCTATTCGGGTTCTGGGGCATTATCTTCGGCCCTCTGCTGATCTCGGGCTTTCTGCTGCTGATGAAAATCTATTATAAGGAATACAACTTGCTGCCGCAGGAAGCGCAGGCTCGAGAGAACGCCGCCGAGACCCGGTGCGGTCGGGAGTAATCATTCGCCCAATCCGATCTCTGCGAACGCCCCAAGTCCGCACCGAAAACCTGTGCGGAATCGCTCCCCCGCTGCGGACGATCCGCTCCCGCGTTCCAAGCCTGCCCAGCCCGTCTTTCGCCGCAAATGCTTGCCATGGGATCTGTCGTTTACGGAATGTTCCCGATTCACGTTATAACCTGCCGTTGAAATGGACCGATTCCGGTGAACGGCTCAAAAATTTTATGCGAGAACAAGAAAAAGCGCATTTGATAAAAAATGGCGCGACAGAAACGTGAGCGACATGTCACAAGGACGTCCCGCTCACCCCGTGAACAATGAAGTGAATGGGTCTCATGAAGACGGGCAAAGGAAATAACGGTCTATTGGCCGGGCATGTTGCGGTGTGGATATGTATGTCCGTTGTCGTCCCGAGATCGTAAAGATTCGGGGAACGGTTCCCTTGTCCATACGATGAAACCATGTATTACACAACCGATCCGGGCTCTTTTCGCTCGGCCCACTACCTGTACGAATCCTTGCCCAAAACGGTATTCTTAATACCGGGCAGCAACGATTTCCACCAATAGTTGAATTGCGAGCGGTACGGGTCGCGTTCCGTGCTGCCGTCCGCCGTACGCGTGCCTCGACCGTCCGGATTGCTCGGCCGGATCAGCATCTTGTCAACGACAAACGTCATCAGGCGCCGCTCCTTGAGCCGACCGTCCGGCTGCCGCTTGACCATCTCCACGTCGAGCCCGTCGTATAGCATCGTCATTTGAACTTCCGACCGCGCATCGTTTCCCGTCACGCGGAATTCGATCCGCTCGAGCCGTCCGGAATCGATCTGAATACCGGCAAGCGGCGTCACGACGCGATTCAACAACGGCAGGCTCATCGGCCCGAGGGAGCCGTCGATTTCAAAACGGCGGTTCAACGAGTCGGACGGAAACCGGAAACTCGCTTTCAGCAGACCTGCCCCGTACAACTCTCCCCGGGCCTCCAACCGGAAAAAGTCGTCCGCTCCGCCCCGATTGGTCAGACCGTAAAACTCGCCGCTCAGGCTGTCGAATTGCACGATTCCGGGCTCCGTTCCGTTTTCCGACAGCTCGTCGTAACGGGCCCGCACGTTGCCCAGAGTGATACGGCGCACGTCGACAGCGAACGGCAGCCGCTGCAACGAGCGGTAAAACAGTTGTTTCACACGTTGCGGCCGGGGCACCTGACGATTCTTGTAACTTTCGACTTCCGCCTGCGGAATGCTCAAACTGTCGATACGAAGTCCTCCGCCGTCCGTCCATGCGGCCCAATCGATACCGGTGCATCCGATGCTCCGAACCGAAACGCGGGTCCAGTCGATATGTCCGGGTGCCCGCTGGGCGAACATATCCTTGGGATACTGCGGTTCCAGACGAACGGCCGCAACGTAAAGCGAGCCGTCGCCCGCGCCGAATCGAAGCGTATCGACTTCGAGCAGTACCGCCCCTTCGTCGATCCGGTAGTCGAGCCTGTCGACTGCCAGCTCCATGTCGCTACAAAACCATGGTCTCGACAGCGAATCGGCCGACATGTCGAAGCAAAGGTCATCCGAGCCGAGGCTCAGCCCCTCGATGCGATGGCAGACCCTCCGGCCGCTCCGATAGTCGCACACCTCGACTCGGGCGTTCCGGATATCGAAACGTCCGATCTCGGCCAAGATCCCCGTCGAATCGAGCCGGTCGCGCCATGACCTGCGCGAGCCGGCGGACGTGTCGGCCTCTGCATCGGGACTCCGGCTCAGCACGATACGCGGCGAAATGATTTCCAAGTCATCGGCCGAGATCCGCATCGACGCACTCTTCCTATCCCAGCGGATTCCGCCGAGGGACAGTTGCGCGACCCGCACATTGAGCCCGGCGAGCGGCGAGCCTTTTAGCCGTAACCGCGCGCTGTCGGAATGAAGCGTAAAATTTTCGACGCGCACGGCACGATTGAACAGGCCGACTTTGACACCGCCCACCTCGGCCCAATAGGCTCCATCGCTCGCTTCGGAAACTTTCGAAACGATCGTTCGGCGAATCTTGCTGCCGAGCCAGACCTCGACGCCCACCTTGACCACCAGCAACCCCAGTGCGCAACAGGCGACAATCCATGCTATTTTTCCCCACCTCGTATCGGTCTTTCGCTTTTTCATCATTTCCCGAATGAATTGATCTCGCGCCCCAAGCGACGCTTCTGCTCAGCGATGCAAATTTGCGTCCATCATGGGCAGTCGGACAAAAATATTCGTCCAAACGTTCTCACGCATGATCCAAGCGCAGGTCGTCTGGATATCGTACCTTCCCCAGCCCGACAGATTACGATGGGAAACACCATGCAGGCAAACCGTATCCGGGACGAACCGCCGCTCGACGTTTCGAAACCGGAAACACAGAAGACTAAAGAGCCGATAGCAAAACACATAACCGGTTCTCCTCATTTTTACGGAACAAACACACTATACGAACATATGATTTATCCGTCAAATACGCCAATTCGCCTCTGAGAATTCAAAGGACATGTCATCCGATTGAACGACGAAAGAGGCTATCGCCTTACGGACAATACAACACGAGGATTTTCTCGCCACGATTAAGGCAATCAGACCAATATTGACAGGTCATTTTGCATTATTTATTGCATTTTTGTCCGAGATTTTCTCCTTGCATGCGTCTTAGGGTCCGTCCTGTCAGGACTCCGGGAAGATACAGGCAGGATCGACGGACATTCAGGAGTACGCCTCATACACCCGACAGGGCGACAGACCGGGCACCGGGCACAGACATTCGGATACTGCGCTCCGAAGCGAACGAGCGGCCGAAAAAAACGAAGGGGTCCCATAAACAGCCCCTCTGGAACAGCTCCCGAAAGATTCCGATTCCGAAACAACCGGCGGAGCGTCCGGAACATTCCGCCGAGGGCGATCGCAATGCAGGATTCACGCATGTTCGGGCGTATGCCGTTGCAAGCATTTCCCTCGGGACAACCGGACCTGCAGCCATTCCGGAACAAAACCCGGAACGGCCCGAGCACGGCGGGGATTATGCCCGACGCCGTAACGAAACGGAGAAGGGGAAGCGGCCGGACCGGTCGCGGGAACGAACCGCCCTCGAAGAATACGACGAATACGAACAAAAAAAGGAGCCCTGCATCGCTGCAAGGCTCCTTAAGGAGGCGGCTACCTACTCTCCCACATGTGACTGCAGTACCATCGGCGTAAGCGGGCTTAACTTCTCTGTTCGGAATGGGAAGAGGTGGGACCCCACTGCTATAACCACCTAAAACTCTACCGCATCTGCGGCCTGTGTCGTAAAGTTCCTCGACTCAAACGTCCCTCATAGGAACATTTGACGATTCAGGATGAGAAAAGGGCCCTCTTCAGAAAGTGCTCAGGCTATTAGTACCGCTCGGCTTTGACATCGCTGCCTTTACACCTGCGGCCTATCAACGTAGTAGTCTCCTACGGCCTTCAAGGGAAATCTTATCTTGGGGAAGGCTTCGTGCTTAGATGCTTTCAGCACTTATCCTGACCGAACATGGCTACTGAGCAATGCACCTGGCGGCACAACTCATACACCAGAGGTTCGTCCAACCCGGTCCTCTCGTACTAAGGTCAGGACCCCTCA
>ERZ772882.172-NODE-172-length-93685-cov-20.346139_pt1 | contig 93685 bp, 89 predicted proteins | sample MGYA00580576_ERZ772882 | MGnify/ENA primary metagenome ERZ772882 (study PRJEB29015, sample SAMEA2737658) | human gut metagenome | biome: human gut; feature: human-associated habitat; material: faeces | place: China | collected 2012 ... | reverse complement strand
ATTACACAATGTGTATGTTTATTATAAAAATAGTACTTATGAATATGAATATTTTTATTATGAAGATAAAATTATTTTGAAAGAAGTAGAAAATAAAAAATATAAAAGATAGGAAGTGATTTAAATGGATATGTATCAAAAGAGAAAAATGAGACAAGAAAAGAAAAATAATGATAGTCAAAAAAGTTTTTCAAAGGTTTCCATTTCGTGGTACCCTGGCCATATGGCTAAGACTAAAAGAGAGATAAAAGAAAAGATAGATTTAATAGATATTGTATTTGAAGTAGTAGATGCTAGAATACCATATTCTTCTAAGAATAAAGAGATTGAGGAAATGACTAAAGGTAAACCTAGAGTTATTGTTATGACTAAGATTGATTTATGTGATAATGGTAAGACCAATAAATGGATTAAATATTATGAAGATAGGGATTATATTGTAGTACCTATAGATCTAATTAATAATCCTAATACTAAGATTATATTTGATAAGATTAAACCTTTAATTGATGAAATTAATGATAAGAGAATTAGTAAGGGATTAAAACCCAGAAGAGCTAGAATACTAGTAATGGGTGTTCCTAATGCTGGTAAATCTACTTTAATAAATAGACTAGTAGGTAAGAAGAGTACTAATGTAGGTAATAGGCCTGGTGTTACTAAAACCCTAGAATGGATTAGAATTAATGATAAAGTTGAACTATTAGATACTCCAGGTATATTATGGCCTAAGTTAGATGATGAAGAGGTAGCTCATAATTTAGCTAGTATGACTGCGATTAAAGAAGAAGTATTAGATTGTGAAGATATTGCTATATACATTATAAATAAAATGTTATCTGATTATCCAGATAATATTAAAGATAGATATAATATTACTAATACAGAAGATATTGTAGATATTCTTGATCAGATAGGTAAGAAAATAGGAGCTTTTAGAAATAATGAAACGGATTATGATAGGGTTTATAAAAGAGTTATAAAAGATTTGCAAGATGGTTATTTAGGTAAAGTAACTTTTGATGACATAAAATAAGAGTATAGATTTTGTTCTATACTCTCTTTATTTAATAATGTTACCAAGTATTCCATATGATATAATACTCATAATGATACTAGCAAGAATTACTCCTAGCATGATATAAAGAAATGATTTCTTTTTATTCATATTAAGTAGTACGGCAAGGCCTGCTCCTGTCCAAGCTCCAGTTCCTGGAAGGGGAATACCTACGAATAACATAAGACCAATATAACCATATTTTTCTATTTGATCTTTTTTTGATAAGATTTTATTTTCTATTTTATTAACAAATTTTGTAGTAGCTTTGAATTTTTTTAACCAATTTAAAACTTTTTCTAAAAATAATAAAACAATTGGAATAGGCAAAGTATTTCCTATTATACTTATAATATAACCAGGTAAAAAGTCTAGTTTAAGTAGTGATGCTGCGAGTAATCCTCCTCTTAATTCTAATAAAGGAAGCATAGATATAATAAAGACTACTACTTCTTTTCCTAATCCATTAAATAAATTAATTAAACTTTCTACTAAATTTTCCATATATTTATCCTCCACTTCTAAATTATATCAAAATATAAATAATAAGTAAATTATATTTAGTATATTTTACATTACTTAATTGCTTTTTACTATAAATTATTGTATAATCAATATGAAAGGAATATTTATGATGTATAAATTAAAAAAACAATTGCCAAATATTATAACTTTATCAAGAATTATTTCCTTAGTAGTAGGTTTTATTCTTTTTATGAAGGGTAATACTATCTTATCACTAATATTTTATATTTATGGGGCTATATCTGATTCGATAGATGGTTATTTTGCTAGAAAGTTAAATGCTTATACTAAGTTTGGTCAGTATTTAGATGCTATTAGTGATAAATTATATTTCTTATCATTAATAATTATATTACTGGTAAATAAAAAATATTTAATTATATTACCTACGATAATGGAACTTATAATATCTATAATTAATTATCTAATGTTAAAGAAAAATAAAAAGGTATTTACTGAGAGGGTAGGTAAATTTAAAACTACATTACTTATTATAACTTTAATAGCGGCTCTTTTATCAATTGAGATAAAGATATTTAATTATTTATATATAATATTTTTAGTATTAACAACATATTTTCATATCGAAACAATATGTGCTTATATTAATCAATTTCATGGTAAGAGCAAAGAGAATATGGTTAGTTTTAAAGGTAAAAAGATTAGTGAGAGAATTAAATTATTATTAGATGAATTTATGCAGTATATAAAAAATCCAATAAAAATAATAAAATAGGAGGAAGATTATGATAGATATAAATTTAATTAGGACAAATAGAGATTTAGTAAAAGAAAATATTAAGAAGAAATTTCAAGATAAAAAGCTTCCGTTAGTGGATGAAATATATGATATGGATATTAAGTATCGTAGGATTAAGACTGAAGCTGATGAGGCAAGAAATAAAGTAAATAATTTGAGTAAAGAGATTGGCTCATTAATGAGAGATAAGAAAATTGATGAGGCTAATAAAATTAAAGAAGATGTATCTATGATTAAGAATAGTATACCAGAACTTGAAAAGGAAGAAGAAGTTCTTGAGAATGAAATAAAAGAAAGAATGATGAAGATACCTAATATTATTGATAGTTCTGTTCCAATAGGAGAAGATGATTCTAAGAATGTTGAAATTGAGAAATTTGGAGAACCATTTGTGCCAGAGTATGAAATACCATATCATGCTGATATTATGAATAGATTAAATGGATTAGATAAAGATTCTGCTGGTAGAACTAGTGGTAATGGCTTCTACTACTTGATGGGAGATATTGCTAGATTAAGTACGGCAATGCTTAATTATGCTAGGGATTATATGATAGATAAGAATTTTATTTATTGTATTCCTCCTTTTATGATTAGAAGTGATGTGGTAAGTGGTGTTATGTCTTTTGAAGAGATGGATGCTATGATGTATAAGATAGAAGGAGAAGATTTATTCTTAATTGGTACTAGTGAACATTCTATGATTGGTAGATTTAAGGGACAATTACTAAAGGAAAGTGAACTTCCTATTACAATGACTTCTTATTCTCCTTGTTTTAGAAAAGAGGTAGGGGCTCATGGTATTGAGGAAAGAGGAATTTATAGAGTACATCAATTTGAAAAGCAAGAGATGATTGTTCTATGTAAACCTGAAGAATCTATGGATTGGTATAATAAGATGTGGAAATATACAGTAGAGATATTTAGAAATATGAATATTCCGGTTAGAACACTAGAATGTTGTTCTGGTGATTTAGCAGATCTTAAAGTTAAATCTTGTGATGTAGAGGCTTGGAGTCCTAGACAAAAGAAATATTTTGAAGTTGGGTCATGTTCTACACTAGGAGATGCACAAGCTAGAAGACTATCTATTAGAGTTAAAGGTGAAAATGGTAACTATTATCCTCATACTTTAAATAATACTGTACTTGCTAGTACTAGAGCACTTATTGCACTTATTGAAAATAATTATAATGAAGATGGTAGTATTAATATACCTGAAGTATTAAGACCTTATATGGGTAATAAAGAAATGATTGGGGTAAAGAAATAAATGAAATTTGGTGATAGATATATTAAATTTATGAAAGATAGATATGGGATAGATGAGTTATATAAATTTCTTCTCTTGATATGTTTTGTTTTAATTGTTATTAATACTTTTATTAGTAATAATATTATTAGATTATTTGAGGTATTACTTATTGTTATTATATTTTATAGATATATGTCTAAGAATATTAAATTAAGAAAGAAAGAGAATGATAAGTATTTAGAAATTAAAGATAAAATTATTAAATTATTTGATTATAATAAGAAGAAATATAAAGATAGAAATACGCATATGTATAAGAAATGTCCTAAATGTAAACAAAAAATTAGATTACCTTTAAAGAAGGGTAAACATACTGTTAAGTGTCCTAATTGTGGTAATAAATTTGATGTTGCTTGTCATAAAGATGAGAAAATTAAAGTAGAAATTATTAAATAATTATTAGATACACTCTAAGCCTAGGTCTTAGAGTGTTCTTTTTAGCTTATAATCTAAAAAGAAATATTAACCATATTTATTATATATGGGTAAAAAATAAATAAAAATATTTCTTCAAAGTACTTGAAAAATTAATATTTTTATAGTATATTTATTTATAGAGTATGGAGAGTGTGATAGATGAAAAATAAAATTAATAAGTTTATTCATAGCAAGTATTTATTAATATCGTTAATTGTATTATTGATTTTATTAGTTATGGCTACTGGTACCTATGCTTGGTTTACTTGGCGAAGTACTAGCAATACATCTCTTACTATGAATATTGGTAAATTAACAGATGTAACGTTTAATAGTGGTAATGATATATCTACTAGTACATTAGCTCCAGTATATAATTATACTGATGGAGAGAAAACTACTTTTAGGATTAATAATAAAGATACAACAGGAGCTTCACTTGATTATAATATAAAGCTAAATATAACTTCAATAGCTAGTGAGTTAAAAAGTAGTGGCTTAAAGTATGTATTATTAAAAGACAATACTATAGTAAAAGAAGGTAATTTTAGTACAATCATCACTGGTACTAACACAATATATAGTGATTCTATATCATCTAGTGGTACTACTAATTTTACTTTCTATCTATATATAGATGGTAATAGTGAAAATAATTTAAATATGATGAATAAGTCATTAGTGGGTAGTATAGTAGTAGAGGCTCAAGAAAAGCAATTTGAAACTTTTAGTACTGTTATCGAAAACTTAATGGCAGATGGAGAATATGAAACTGTAACAGGTAAAGGTACTGATTATGAATACAATACTGTAAATAGTTTAATGGATGATAATTATGGCAATATCAGATATTATGGAGCAAATCCAAATAACTACGTATACTTTAATTGTGATGACTATTCTAATCAGTCATCATCAACGTGTGAAGTGTGGAGAATTATCGGCGTATTCAATAACGGAAATTTAACACATCAAATCAAAATAATAAGAAATGAGAGTATAGGTACTTATCAAACGACTGAAGTAGGAAACGAAGAATTTGGTGCTTTTACTGACTCATACTTATCATACACATTAAACAACGAGGCCGGATCAAAAGAAGCAACATATTGGAGTAGAACTCTAGGAACTTGCAATTTGAATACAAATTACAAATGCGATTTTTCTAAAACTGGTTTAAAAAATACCACAACTAGAGATTTAATTTCTAATGTTTCGTGGTTTATTTCTAATTTAACAGATGGAGATTCATATCCAAACGATTTATACCAAGGTGAAATAGATGGCTCTACCACTGCTGGTGAAATGATATCAATAATGTATAAATCAGATTATGGATATGCAACTGACATCCGAAAATGTAATATACAAGTAAACTTATATAATTCTAGTGAGTGTACGGAAAATAATTGGCTTTTTTTGGGAAGCCGGGAATGGATCATGGGACCGACAGAAAATAATTATTATAAAGCATATATAGTAGCAGAAAATGGAGCGGTTGGAACATATTCATTAACAAGTGAAGCCAATGTAAGACCAACACTATATTTAAAGACTGAACAAACTATAAAAAGTGGTACAGGTACTTTAGCAGATCCATATCAATTGGCAACTAACTAAAAATAAAAAGAAAGAAAAGAGGTAATTAAAATGAATGAAGAAGAAATGATGAGAATGAAAAAAATTGAAAAGAGAGAAAAGACAGATACTATGCTTGCATATATACTTATTGTTATATTGATTGCTTGCTTAGGTGTTATTTTGTTTTTGAAGTTTGTAAAGAAAGAGGACACTAAACCTGAAGAACATAATCCTACTTATATTAGTATTAATGAGATTGTTACTAAATTTAATGGTAGTACTTTAATTAGTAAATATAGTAATGATGGAGCTAAGCTTGTTGCTAGTAAATCTGATAATACTATAGTTATTACTTATACTAAAGATAATAATAATACTGATATTACTATTCCTCAAATGAGTAATGAATTAGAAATAACTCTTAATAGTGATAATGAAGAACTTTATATGGATATTTATAAAGAACTTGCTAATATTGTATGTACTTATTATGGTAATAGTGAAGATAATTGTAGAACTACGATTGATAAGATTAAAAGTGATACTCAGGGTATAAGATTTGTTACTAATGGTAATAATAAGTATGTATATATTGATATTACTAAAGGTGTAGATGTTAATGCTAGTACTAATACTTATACTGAAGAAACTAAGGTTAGTTTAGATAATGTTAGTTATGTGTTAAATATTAGTGATACTGAAATTAAAAATATTGTTGTTGATAATGGTGATACCGCTATTAAAGTATCTGGGGGTATTAAAAATTTAAGTACAGAAGGTGTGTTATCTATTATTGTTAAGTTATATGACAATGATGGTAAAGTTGTAGGAGAAGATAAGAAAGAGTATACTGCTGATAAGGCTTTAAATGGTGAAGATACTTTTGAATTTAGTTTTGCTTATAATGATAATTTGAAAAAAGATAATGTTAAAGATTATAGTATTAATGTTGTTAGATAGGAGATAATATGAGTACACATATTGAAAGTAAATTAGAAGATATTTCTAGTGTAGTTCTTATGCCTGGGGATCCTAAGAGATGTGAATATATTGCTCGAAAGTTTTTAGCTAATTCTAAAATTGTTAATAATGTTCGAGGTATGACTGCTTATACAGGTTTTTATAAAAGTAAAAAAATTACTGTTTTTCCATCTGGTATGGGATGCCCTAGTATGGGTATATATTCTTATGAATTATTTAAAGAATATAATGTTGATACTATTATTAGAATTGGTACGATGGGTGGTTATACTGATTTAAAATTAAAAGATATCGTACTAGTAGATAATTCTATTACTAATTCTAATTATGGTAAATATTTATGTAATTATCCTAATATAAATATTAATGGTGATATGGAACTTAATAATATAATTTTGAATACTTCTAAAGAATTAGGTTTAAATATATATAAAGGAAATATTTATTCTTCAGATGTATTTTATGAACAAAATAATGATTTTAAAGATAAAGTAGCTAAATATAATGTGCTTGGTGTAGAAATGGAATCTTTTGCATTATTTACTAATGCAAAACTATTAAATAAGAAATCTGCCACTCTTCTTATGGTAAGTGATAGTTTTATTTATCCAGATAAATTATCTAGCCTAGAAAGAGAACAAGGACTTGATAATTTAATTACATTAGCGTTAGAGACAAGTTTAAAATTGTAAAACTAGGGTATACTATAGGGGAGAGGTGATTATAATGAATTTTGAAACAATTAATATGGGGGGATATAACCTCCATTTAATTAAAACTAATAAGTTTAAGACGATAACTATAGATGTAGATTTTTATAGGAATATTAAGAAAGAAGAAATTACTGAGAGAAATTTACTTAAGATGGTATTATTAGATTCTAGTAATAATTATAAGACGGAAAGAGATCTTATTATTGAAAGTGAGAATTTATATGATATTAAGGTATCATCTAGTATATCAAGAATTGGTAATTTTAGTAACTTATCTTTTCAAACTAAATTTTTGAATGAGAAGTATACTGAGAAAGATATGAATAAGGAATCTATCATCTTTTTTCTTGATTTGATATTTAATCCTTATGTTAAGGATAATACTTTTGTTAGTATTGATAATCAGAAAAATAGATTAAGACAAGATATTCTTAGTATTAAGGATAATAAGATTAGATATTCTATTCTTAAATTAATGGAAAAGATGAAAGATAAACCTTATTCTTATAATACTTTTGGTTATCTTGAAGATATAGATAATATTACTGGTAAAAGCTTATATGAATATTATAAGAAAGTATTAAAAGAAGATAAGATTGATATTTTTGTATTAGGAGATTTTCAATCTAATGATATTAAAGAAATATTTAAAGAATACTTTAAGATAGATACTTTTAAGAAAGAAGATAAGAAAGTACTAGTAAAAGAATTAGTTCCTAGAAAGAGAATTGTTAGATACCGTGAATATGATACGGTAAAGCAATCACAATTATTGTTACTTGCTAGTTTAAATGGTCTTACTGATTATGAAAGACAATATGTTATAAAATTATATAATGAGTTACTTGGAGGTAATTCTAATTCGATATTATTTAATACTGTAAGAGAAAAGAATAGTTACTGCTACTACATTAATTCTTCAGTTAAGGCTTATGATAATATTTTAATTATTAATTCAGGAGTAGAGGCTAAGAATATTGATAAGAGTATTAAGTTAATAAAGAAATGTTTAAAGGATGTAAGTTTAGGTAAGTTTTCTCTTGATGACTTAGATTCTTGTAAGAATACTATTATATCTGCTATTAAGTCTAATAGAGATAATCCTATTACGGCTATTAATACATACTTTTCTAAAGTACTTGTAGGTAGTGATAGTGATGAAGAGAGAATAGAGAAGTTTAGTAAAGTTACTAAAGAAGACATTATTAAAGTTAGTAAAAAGATTAGTCTTCATACTGTTTTAACACTAGAACCTAAGGAGGAAGAGCATGGAGAAGATTAGAATTAAGAATCTTGAAGAAGATGTTTACTATGAAAAATTAGATAATGGTTTAGAAGTATACTTATATACTAAAGATGATATTTATACTAATTATGTTACTTTTACAACAAAGTATGGTTCTGTATATAATGATTTTGTTCCGATAGGAGAGTCTAAAATTAGGTCTTTTCCTAAAGGAATAGCTCATTTTTTAGAACATAAAGTTTTTACGGAAAAAGAAGATCCTCAACCAATGGAATTCTTTGCCAAATCTGGTTCTTTATGCAATGCTTATACTACTTTTAGAAATACTTCATATTTATTTTATGCTACGAAAGATTTAAAAGAAAATATTGAGTATTTACTTAATTATGTACAAAATATTTATTTAACTGAAGAAGATGTTGAAAAAGAAAAGGGTATTATTAGTGAAGAGATTCATATGTATGAGGATAGACCGGGAGATGTGTTATTTGAGAAGGTAAGATTAAATACACTTAATTCTAGTCCATATCGTAATAGTATTATTGGAACAGTTAAAGATATTGAAAGTATTACTAAAGAGGATTTAGAGACTTGTTACTATACCTTTTATAATCCTTCTAATATGTTTATTGTAGTTACGGGAAGTTTTGATCCGGAAGAAATAATGTCTTTAATTAGAGAAAATCAAAGTAAGAAGAATTTTAAAATAGAAGATAATATTAAAGTTAAGGAATTTAAAGAGGAAGATAAGGTATTTAAAGAAAAAGAAATTATTAAGATGAATACTAATATTCCTAAGATTGCGTATACTTTAAAGATTCCTCTTAAGGATATTAAATTAACTAGAAGGCAATTACATTTATATATGTATATATTATTTACTACTTTATTTGATGAGACTAGTTTATTTGATGAAGAATTAAAAAAAGATGGTATTATTAATAATACTACTTATGTTAGTTTATTAAATACTAATACGCATTTACTTATATCTTTAGTTAATGAAACTAATAAATATGAAGAGTTCTTAGAGAGATTAAAAGATAAACTGAATAATATGGAAATTAATGAGAAGGACTTTAAGAGAAAGAAAAAGGTATTAATTAGTAATGAGATATTTGCTTATGAGAATGTAGAAAATATTAATGATATTATTATGGATAATATTATTTATAATAATGAGTTAGAGGATGATCCGATTGGTATTATTAAAGAATTAAATATGGAGACATTACTTAAGTTAATTAAGAAGATTGATATTAGTAATGCTAGTGAGGTAATTGTAAAGAAATAGGGGTAATTTTCTATTTCTTTTTTTCTTATTATTTGATATAATTAATATGTAATTGAAAGAGAGGTAAGTATTATGAGAAGTGGATTTGTAAGTTTTATAGGAAGACCTAATGTTGGTAAAAGTACATTACTTAATAGTATTTTAGGAAAGAGAATTGCTATTACTTCCGATAAACCTCAAACAACAAGAAATATGATTCAAGGTATATATAATGATAAAGATACTCAAATAGTATTCGTAGATACTCCTGGTATTCATAAGCCTAAAAGTAAACTAGGAAGAGTATTAAATAAACAGGTTTATTTTACTATAAATGATGTTGATATAGTAATTATGGTTGTAGATATTTCTGAAAAGATTGGTACAGGAGATAAGTTTGTTATTGATGTTTTAAAGAATATTAAAGATAAACCTGTATTCTTAGTTATTAATAAAATAGATAAACTACCAAGAGAAGAGATATTAAAGAAAATAGATGAATATCAAAAATTATATGATTTTGCAGAGATAATACCAGTATCTGCTAGAAAGAATGATAATACTGATAGATTACTTGAAGTAATTAAGAAATATTTACCTGATAATATTAAATATTTTGATGATAATACGGTTACTAGTAGTTCACCAGAATTTATTATATCTGAGTTTGTAAGAGAGAAAGTACTTGATTTAACTAATGAAGAGGTACCTCATGCTGTTACTTGCATAGTAGAACAAATTGAAGAATATGATGATATTATGAATATATCTGCTACTGTAATTGTGGATCGTGAGAATTTAAAGAAGATTATTATTGGTAAAAATGGTAGTATGATTAAAGAAATAGGTACTAGAGCAAGAAGAGATATTGAAGCATATTTTGATAAGAAAGTATACTTAGAATTATTTGTTAAAGTTATTCCTAAATGGAGAGATAAAGAGAAATTCTTAAATATGATAGGATATAAAGATTTTTTGAATAAATAATTTGAAAATAGAGCATTATATAAATGGGTGATTAAAATGAATAAAGAGGATATATGGCTATTATTTGAAAAGACTGGTAAAATTGAATATTATTTAAAATATAAAAGTTTAACTAAAGATAAATAATAAATATATAGTTAATGCTTATATATAATAGATATGGATGATATATTACTTGAAGACTAAGGCTTCAAGTAACCCTTTAAGACCTAGACTTAAAGGGAATAATAAAAAAAGAAGTGATGATATGGATAAAAAAATAAAGGGTGTAATAGTAAGTGAATATCCCTTTGAAGATAATAGTAAGATAATTAATATCTTTACTGAGAATGGTTTACTAGGAGTCATAGCTAAAGGGGCTAAGAAAGTAAGAAGTCCCTTTTTTAGTACTACTACTAAATTTAATTATGGTAGTTTTAATATTAATTATAAAGAGAATGGTTTATCTAAATTAATTGATGCTGATACTATTAATAGTTATAATAATATTAAGAAAGATATTGTTAAAATTAGTTATGTTACTTATATTACTGAACTAGTGACTAAGGTATATAAACATGATGGTAATAAGAATATATATAAATTATATTTAGATTGTTTAGATAAGATTAATGATAATTATAATCCAGAGGCTATTACTATTATATTAAGATTAAAATTATTAGATTATCTTGGTATTATGCCTATTATTGATAGATGTGTAGTATGTGGTAATACTCATGATATTGTTACTATGTCTAGTTATCTAGGGGGATATGTATGTAAGAATTGTCTTAGGAATGAGAAGGTTATATCTACTAAGAGTATTAAGTTAATTAGAATGTTATATTTAGTGGATATATCTAAGTTAAATAAATTAGATATATCTAAAGATGTATTAAAAGAATTAGAGGAGTTTACTGAGGATTATTATGATCGATATTCTGGAATATATTTAAAAAGTAAGATATTGTTAGATACTATTAAATAGAATATAATAGGTGATAGTATGTTATATAAATATTTAATTATTCCTTTTATAGCTGCTCTTATATCACAAATTATAAAGGTAATAATTGAAACTAAGAGGTATCATGAATTAAATATTAAAAGATTCTTTGATGGTATGGGTGGTATGCCTAGTACACATAGTACTTTAACTAGTAGTTTAACTACTATTATATATTTAAATTATGGTGTTACTAGTATTTTATTTGCTTTATCTTTATTTTTTTCTTTAATTGTTATATATGATTCTATGGGCATAAGATATGAGAGTGGTAATCAGGCTAGGGTAATTAATAAAGTTGTTGGTACTAATTTAAAAGAAAAACTAGGACATAATCCACTAGAGGTATTAGCTGGTGTTGTTCTTGGGATAACACTTGGTATTGTTATGAATATTATCTTTACTTAGATATTATTTAATAGTATAATTGATTTAGAGAGGAAGAAGTATATGAAGAAAATTATAAATGAATTTAAAACTTTTATAGAAAGAGGTAATGTTGTAGACTTAGCAGTAGGTGTTGTTATGGGGTCTGCTTTTAGTAAGATTGTTACTTCTGTAGTAGATGATCTATTGATGCCTATTATGGGTATTGTTATTGGTGGCCATGACTTTAGTAATTTATCTATTAAAGTAGGAGAATCGACGATTAGATATGGTTCTTTAATTAATAATATTATTAATTTCTTTATTATTGCTTTTTGTATTTTTTTATTAGTTAAATTTATTAATAAACTTACTAGTATTAATAAGAAGAAAGAAGATAAAAAAGAGAAGAAGGAAGAGTCTAAGAAGAGTGATGAAGTATTATTACTTGAAGAAATTCTTGGCGAACTTAAGAAATCTAATAGAAAATAATTTATATATACCTGTAAGCCTAAGGTCTTTCAGGGTATTTTTTAACCTGAGTCTAAAAAATAAATGTTTTGGTTAATAAGCATTGTTATTAGATGATGAAAAGAAGATAATCTTGTTTTAGTATTATCTTATGCTGTTAGTCGTTCTGGATTATTAAATATGCAACAAGTATTTGAAGCATTGAAGAAAGATCTACTAATGAATAAGTTATATTACTAGTTAATTACTAGTAATTTTTTTAAAATATTTTAGCAATCTCTATTGACAATTGCTAAAATAGTGCTATAATTATAGATGTAAATACAAAAGGAGAATGATAAAAATGAAAAAAAGACAATTTAAGACAGAAAGCAAAAGAATATTAGATTTAATGATAAATAGTATATATACTAATAAAGAAATATTCTTAAGAGAATTAATATCTAATTCTAGTGATGCATTAGATAAGTTATATTATTTATCTCTTACTAATAAAGATATCAAAGTAAATAAAGATGATTTATTTATAAGAGTAGATTATAATAAAGATAAAAGAACTATTACTATTAGTGATAATGGTACTGGTATGACTGAAGAAGAATTGGAAAATAACTTAGGAGTAATTGCTGAATCAGGTTCTCTTAAGTTTAAAGAAGAAAATAAAGAGCAGACTGATGTTAATATAATTGGTCAGTTTGGAGTAGGTTTTTACTCAGCATTCATGGTAAGTGACAAAGTAACTGTAGAATCTAAATCTTATAAAGATGATAGAGCTACTATTTGGGAAAGTGCTGGAGTAGATGGTTATACATTATCACCTTCTGATAAAAAAGATAAAGGTACTATTATTACATTACATTTAAAAGAAGATACTGAAGATTATAATTATAGTGAATTATTATCTGAATATAAATTAAGAGGTATTATAAAGAAATACTCTGATTATATTAGTTATCCTATTAAGATGGAAGTAGAGAATAATAGAAAGAAAGAAGATAGTGATGAATATGAAACTTATAAAGAAGTAATCACTGTCAATAGCATGATTCCTTTATGGAAGAGAAATAAGAAAGATATTACGGAAGAAGAATATAATAACTTCTATAGTGATAAGTTCTTTGATTATGATAAACCACTAGATGTATTACATTTTAATATTGAAGGTAATGTTAATTATAATGCACTATTATATATACCTAGTCATGCACCATATGATTATTATAGTAAAGAATATGAAAAGGGATTACAACTATATACTAATGGTGTACTAATAATGGATAAATGTAGTGAGTTACTTCCTGATTACTTTAGTTTTGTAAGAGGAGTAATTGATACTGAAGATATACCTCTAAATATATCTAGAGAGACATTACAAGATGATAAAAATATTAAACTAATAGCTAAAAGTATTGAGAGTAAAGTAAAAAATGAATTACTAGATTTACTTAAGAATAATAGGGATAAATATCTAGAATTTTATAAAGCTTTTGGTATGCAATTAAAGTTTGGTATTTATAATGATTATGGTATGCATAAAGATAAGCTAGAAGATTTAATTATGTTCTATTCTTCTTGTGATAAGAAGTTAATTACTCTAGATGAATATGTAAATAAATTAAAAGAAGAAGATAAGAATATTTATTATTGTGCTGGTGAAACAGTTGATAAGATAGATATGTTACCTCAAGTAGAAGGTATTAAAGATAAACATGAAGTATTATATTTAACTGATTATGTTGATGAGTTTGCTATAATGGCTATTCATGAGTATAAAGGTAAGACTTTTGTTAATGTTACTAATGAAAGTACTGATTTATCTACTGATGAAGAAAAAGAAAAGATAAATAAAGAAAATACTGATAATAAAGATATGCTAGAAGAAATGAAGAAAGTACTTGAAGGTAATGTAGAAGAAGTTAAACTTACTAATAAGTTAAAGAGTCACCCAGTATGTTTAACTACTACTGGAGAAGTATCTACATCAATGGAGAAAGTTATTAATGCTATGCCTACTGATGAAAAGATTAAAGCAAATGAGGTACTTGAAATTAATGCTAGTCATAAGATTGTAGATAAACTAAAAGACTTATATAAGAATGATAAAGATGAGTTTACTAAATACACAAAGGTTATTTATTATGAAGCAAGATTAATTGAAGGACTTCCTATTGATAATCCTACGGAGTTATCTAATCTTATGTGTGATATAATGGCAAATAAATAATATAATTTTAAAGGAGATGATTTGTATGTTGCCAAGTAGATTATTTTTTGATGATAGTTTTTTCAAAGGAGATGAAAGTATTAAGAGTGATATCTATGAAAAAGATGGTAATATTATTCTAGAGATGGAAGCTCCAGGATATACTAAAGATGATATTAATATCTCTATTGATAATGGTACTTTATCTATTTCTTTTGAAAAAGAAGAAGAGGATGAAGAAAATAAGAAATATCTTCACCGTGAAAGAAAAAGTTATAGTAAAGTTTCTAGAAGCTTTTATCTAGGAGATATTGATGAAGAAGATATTGATGCTAGTTTTAAGAATGGTATCTTAGTAGTTAGTGCTCCTAAAAAGAAAGAAATAGAAACTAAGAAAACTATTAGTATTAAAGACTCTGAATAAGAATCTTTTTTCTTTATATAATAGGAATTTGACAAGCGAGGGGAAATCTGCTATTATATAGGTGTGTTAAGGGGGATGTTATGGCTTATTATTTAACCATAAGGAAGAAAGATACTTATATTCCTATTGATATTGGGTGTCTTACTTGTTTTACTAAGTTATCTAAATATAAAAGTGGTGGTTGTAGTTTAGAAGAAATTGATAGATGTACTATGAACTATATTAATGAATATTTCTTTAAAGAGGACCTATATAAGGCTGGATTAATTGAACTAGAGGATATTGCTAGAGAACTTACTATTAGATATAAAAAAGATAATTCTTATGAATTAGTAAGAAATGGTATACCTTATAGAAGAACTAAAAATTATTTTGATTTATATGGTTTAAAGTTTATATTACTTAGTAAGCAAAAAGATTATATATTTTTAGAAAAACTAGTATCATATTATCGTAATAGTTATATGAATAATATTAATGTATCTAAGATTAAATATTGTATGGAATCTGGGAAAAGGGAACTTTTAAATGTTACATTAGGAGAATTCTATATGCGAGAAGTTACTAAATATGATTCTACTACTGGGGAAGTTAAAATTAATTATAAATATTTTCATGATTTAGCTATGTTTATTTATAATTATGATATTGCATTAGAAAAAAAGCAACTTGGTATTACTAAAGAAGAAGAGAAAATGGAAAGAGAACTAACTTTTGAGTATTTAAAAAAATCGTTAAGTGGAGATTTAGTTGAACCTAAAAAGAAAGTAAAATCTAAAGATTTAGAAGGTCAAATTAGTATTTTTTAGACTAATTACTTGACCTTCTTTTTTTATTTGTGTTATACTTTATATGGTGAATATAAATGGAAGAAAAAAAGAAAAGAATTGATGAGTTAGTAGAAATAATTAATAAGGCTAGTTATGAATATTATCTTAATGATAGTCCTTCAATTACTGATCAGGAGTATGATGATTATTATAGTGAGTTACTTAGATTAGAAGAAGCATATCCTGAATTAAAAAGGGAAGATTCTCCTACGATAAGAGTTGGAGGAGAAGCTCTTAGTAAATTTGAAAAAGTAGAACATAAGACACCAATGTTATCTTTTGATGATATTTTTAATGAAGATGAAATAATTGCTTTTGATGAAAGAATTAGAAAGAGTATTAATAATCCTGCTTATACTGTAGAGCCTAAGATGGATGGTTTATCTGGTTCGTTAATATATGAAAAGGGATTGTTAGTTAGAGTAGCTACTCGTGGTAATGGTTTGGTAGGTGAAAATATTACCGCTAATGGGAAAACAATTAAATCTATTCCTCTTAGATTAAAAAAAGATATTGATATTGAGGTAAGAGGAGAAATATATATGAGTAAAGCTTCTTTTGAGAAGGCTAATAAGGAAAGAGAAGTAAATGGGGAGGCTTTATTTGCTAATCCTAGAAATGCTGCGGCAGGTTCTGTTAGACAATTAGATAGTAAGATTACTGCTAAAAGAAATTTGGATTTTATGGCTTACTTTATACCTAATCCTAAAGATTATGGTATAAAGACACAAGATGAATCATTAAAGTTTTTAAGAGAACTTGGTTTTGTTACTAATTATAAATTAAATACTATTGCTTCTAATGCTGAGGAAATAATAAGGGATATTAAGTCACTTGGAGAGATTAGAAAGAGTCTTCCTTATGAGATTGATGGTGTTGTTCTTAAGGTTAATAATCTTGAAGATGAAGATAGACTTGGTTATACTGCTAGAGTTCCGAGATGGGGAATAGCTTATAAATTTCCAGCTGAGGAGGTACTTACTACTTTAAAAGAAATTAAATTTACTGTTGGGAGAACTGGTAAGATTACGCCAAATGCTATTTTTTCACCAGTTCATGTAGCGGGTTCTCTTATATCTAAAGCTACATTACATAATGAGGATTATTGTATAACTAAGGATGTTAGAGTAGGAGATACTATCTCTATTAGAAAAGCTGGAGATGTTATTCCGGAAGTGGTTAGAGTTCTTAAAGAAAGAAGAAATGGTACTGAAAAAGAATTTCAGATGTTAGAGTATTGTCCTATTTGTCATACTAAGATTGTTAGAAAAGATACTGAGGCTGACTACTATTGCCCTAATGAAATGTGTCCGGCGAGAAAAATTGAAAATATAATTCATTTTGCTAGTAGAGAAGCTATGAATATTGATGGTTTTGGTGAATCGATAATTGAAGATTTATATAATGAAAATTTTATTACTAATATTACTGATATATATGATATTGATAAATATGAAGAAGAGTTAATGAATTTAGAGGGTTATGGTAAGAAGAAAATAGATAATTTAAAGAGTGCTATTAAAAATAGTAAGAATAACTCTTTAGAAAGATTAATATTTGGTCTTGGTATTAGAAATGTTGGGGCTAAGACTGCTAAGGTACTAGCTAAGTATTATAAGACTTTGGATAATTTAATGACTGCTAGTTATGAAGAGTTAGTTAATATAAGTGATATTGGAGATATTATTGCTAAGAGTATAATTAATTACTTTAGTAATGAGGATAATAAAAATATTATTACTAAGTTAAAACAACTAGGAGTAAATACTACTTATATTAATAATTCTGGATATGAAAAAAAGGATGAATTTAAAGGTAAGACTTTTGTTTTAACTGGTAGTTTAGTTAATATTACTAGAGATAAGGCTAGTGAAATTATTGAATCACTAGGAGGTAAAGTATCATCATCAGTTAGTTCTAAAACTTCTGTTGTTGTAGTAGGAGATTCTCCTGGTAGTAAATATGATAAAGCTTTAGCTTTAGGTATTCCAATATGGCAAGAAGATGAATTTTTAGATAAGATAGAGAATTAGTCTCTATCTTTTTGTGTATTTTATAAATATATTACATATAATTTAATAGGTGATACGATGACTAAAATAGATAATTTTAAATCATTTGTAAGAAGAAACCCTAATTTAATTACTTATGTTAGAGAAAAGAATACTTCGTGGCAGGAGTTCTATGAATTATATGATTTATATGGGGAAGATCCTACTATCTGGAATAAATACTTAAATAAAGAAGAAAAAAGGGCCGAAGAATCTTCTAATAATAATCCTTTAAATAATATTTTAACGATGGCTAAGAATATTGATGCTGATAAATTACAAGATGGTTTATCTTCAATACAGAAGGCTGTTGATTTATTTGGAGGTCTTCTAGTAAAAGATAAGGGAACTTCTACTAAGAGTGATTACTTACCTAGACCGGTATATAAAAGGTTTGATGATTAATGACTATTGAGACTCAACTAAAGATATCTTCTGATCCAATGTTAATTAGATTTATTAGAGAATATCCTATTTGGTATAAATATTTAAATAGAAATCCTGATTTATTTAATAATATGGTTCAAGATATGAAAGAAAAGTATAAACTAACTACTAGTGACCGTATTAATAACGCTTTAAATAGTATTGGTATGCTACAAAGTTTAATTGATGTGTTGAAATAAAAATACCAAGAATTTTATTATCTTGGTATTAATTTTTAAATCTAAGTTTTTCATTTGATATATTAAATAACATTCCTATTAATGTCATATATGATAGAAGTGAAGATCCTCCATAGGATATAAATGGTAAAGTTATACCCATAATTGGCAAAAGACCAATTGTCATACTGATATTTTGTATTTGTTGGAAGAGAAGGACTGCGATTATGCCTCCGACTGTAAATTTATCACATGCATCATTAGTTTTTTCGGCTAGTGAGATAATATTAATATCAAAATATATAAGTAATGATATTAAACATAATACTCCAATAAAGCCAAAGTTAGAGGCAAATACGGCAAAGATAAAATCTGTTTGCATTTCTGGAAAATAAATAGGAGTATGATTAAAACCATGTCCTAGACTACCAGCAGATCCAATAGCGGTAAGACTATTGGTAAGTTGTAGTCCGCTAGAATTAGACCAATTTAATATTCTATCCATTCGGTAGAAGAAACTTGTACCAAATATTTTAATAAATAAATCATCATTTAGGAAATATATTCCTAGGAAGATACTACCTAATACTAGTATTATTGAAATGGTAGCTATAAACCATCTACTTTTAAAGCCTGCGGTAAATAACATTACTATTGTTATGATAAAATATATGAGTACTGCTCCTGTATCTGGTTCTATAAAGGTAAGTACTGAAGGTATTCCTACTACTATTAAGACTTTAATTAGAAATTTAAATTCTTCCATCATATCATTACTTCTTCTTTCGGCATTAAAGTCACCTATCATTCTTGATAATGTTATTATTAAGAATATTTTCATAAATTCTGATGGTTGGAAACTACCGATATATGGTATAATAAACCAACATTTTGCATTGTTAATAGGAGTTCCTATAAATAATACTAGTATTAAGAGGAGGACTCCTATAATATATAATATATAAGCATTATTATATAAGAATTTATTACCGAATAGCATCATTACAAAGGCTATTATAAAGCCTATTGTATACCATAGTATTTGTTTTAAATATAGATTTTGTAAATCACTTGGAAGTAAACTTTTGGTACAATATATTGTTATAACACTAATTATCATAAATAATATAAGTGGTATTAGTATGTTTTTTTCTACTTTAAATTTTGATTCTTTTTGCATTTTTATCACTCTCTTAATTATAATACCACAAATATTAAAAATAATAAATATAAATAAAGATATTTTCATATAATCTAATAGAGGTGATATAAATTGAGTGAACTACCTAGAATGTATCATAATAAGATTGATAAAGATTTAAATAATAATGAAAGGGTATTTTCTACTTTAGATAGTAATATTATACATACTAATAGTTTTATTAATAATAAAAATAATTTAACTGTAGAACAGAAGATTGTTAATATTTTTAATTCTCCTAATTATATTTATAAGATAGATGTTGTAATTGTAACTGATAATAATAAAGTTATTAAGAGAATTATTGGTAAGAATAAGAATAATTTAATTACTATGGATAATGAATATATACCTATAAATACTATTAGAGATATTTATATTAATAAATAAATATTTCTTTTTTTATTTTCACTTCAGCCTGTAGTCTTCCGTGGTATTTTTGAACCTGTGGTTTCAAAAATAAAGTCTTGTAAACTATTGTAAAATAAGTCATAAAATGATAAAATGATATTAGTAATAAAGAAGTGGTGATAACTATGAATAGTGATGATATTTTAAAAAAGATTAAAGAAATGTATAAAATATCTACTAATTATTTTAATAAATATGGTAATCTTGAAGTGGTAATCAATTTCAAAACTTCAAATGGAGTAGATTATGATGAAAATGGTTATCATTTAGGAAAGTGGATCGCTACCCAGAGAAGAGAGTATCAAAAGAAAAAATTAAGTAAAGATAGAGTAGAATTATTAAAAGAAATAGGTATGTGTTTTGAATACAAACACAATATTGTTGACTGGGAAGATGCTTATAGATTAGCTAAAAATTATTATAAAACATATGGTAATCTTAAAATAATACAGAAAAATAGAATAAGAATGCTAGAAAAAATAGGAATGGTATGGAGTATTATAGATAGAGTAGGTAAAAAAGAAGAATTATGTAATGAATATTTAATATCATATGATGAGGTAGAAAGTATTTCTTATAATGAATTATATGTCAAAACAATGTATTTATTAGATAACAATATAAATATAATAATTGATGGTAAATTAAATCCTATATATAATATGAGTAATACCAATATGCAAGTTACTTATGGAGTATAACTAGAAGAATTAATAGAAAAATATAAAAAGAAAGAAAAAGAAAAGTAGGAGGTCTATATGGAATATTTAGGAATAGTAAAAGAAGTCTTTATACCTGAAAGCATAGATATACTAAAAAGTAATAAGATAGGCTTTAGAGTATATGTTTGTGATTTAGATAAAGAAATAACTATTATTGAAGAACAAGATGAATATAATATAGATATTCATAGAGAAGATGAAGTAATGGTAATTAAAGAAGATGAAGAATATAGTATAATATTAAATGATGGTGGTAACTATGAATAATGATAATATATTAAATTTATATGAGCATAATGAAGGGATTTCTAGTAAAGTATTTGATGCTTTTAACAAGGATGAAAAAAGAGTAGCAATTGTACAAGCTACTGGTACTGGTAAATCATATGTAGCATTAAATTTATTACTTAAATATAAAGATAAAAAAGCACTATATATTGTACCATCTAATGCTATTATAGAACATCTTAAAGAGATTATAAGTAAAAATAATTTAAGTATAGAAAAAGATTTTCCTAACTTAGAATTTAGAACTTATCAAAGTTTAATTAATTTATCAAAAGAAGAATTATCTAAGTTAAATGTTGATTTATTAGTAACAGATGAACTTCATCATCTTGGTGCTCCGGTATGGGGTAAAAGAATAAATGATATAGTAGAAACTCATCCTGATATGCTATTATTTGGTATGACTGCTTATACAGTAAGAGATAGAGCAACAGCCTATGAAAGAGATATGACAAACCCTACAACAGATGAATTATTTTCTGGTAAAGTAGTTAGTTATTATGACTTATGTGATGCCATGATTGATGGTGTACTACCTAAACCAATATATAAAGCAGCCTATATTAATCTAGAATCTTTCGCTGAAGAACTGGCAAAGTACTTAGATGATCCTAAATTATCTAAAAAAGATTATTTAGAATGTAAGAAATTAATCGAAGATGCTAAAAGACAAATAACTAAAGCATCTGGTATTAAAGAAATGGTAAGAAAAAATATTAAACCAAATGGTAAATATATTTACTTTTGTCCACCTTTATCTGAAGAAAATAAAAATGATATTGATACAATTATGACTGAAGTAAGAGAATGGTTTAGTGATTATGATGTTGAATTCTATAAAACAACCAGTAAAAACCAAGAACAAGGTAAACAAAACAGAGATGCCTTTTATAATGATTTAGATCTAGATGGTAACAGTACAAAACATAAACTAAGAATAATGTTTGCTATAAACCAGTATAATGAAGGTGTTCATGCCCCAGGAGTAGATGGTGTTATACTGGGTAGATCAACGTCTTCAGATATTGTCTTCTTTGAACAAATAGGTAGAGCTCTTTCAGTAAAAGAAAACACTAAAGAAAAATATGAAAACTATCAAAATTTATCTAGAAGTGAATTATTAGAAATAGCTAAAAAACAAAATACCCAAGTAACATCAAATATGACTAAGGATGAAATAATAGAAAGACTATTATCACCAGTTATAATAGATTTAACTAATAACATTGAATATATAGAAGAATTAGAAAATAATCTAAAAGATAGAGTAAAAGAAATACAAAAATCATTAGGTCATAACAAAAGAGAAATAAAGATAAGAAACTTAAATTTTGATATAATGGTAGAAAATAAAAATCTATTTGAAATATTAAGATATGTTAGAGATAGATTAAGGCCTAATACATGGGAATTAAATTATTCACTTGCTAAAATATATTTTGAAAAATATGGTAGTCTTGAAATAAAGCAAAATTTTAAAACATTAAATGGAATAGATTATGACGAAAATGGTTATAATTTAGGGTGGTGGTTGGTTAGACAACGTCAAATGTATAAAATAAGTAAATTATCTAAAGAGAGGGAGAAATTATTAGAAAAGATAGGAATGCGTTTTGAAACTAGAGATAATGATGAAGTATGGAATCAAATGTATATGCTTGCAGAATTATATTTTAAAGAATATGGTAATCTTGAAATAAAGCAAAATTTTAAAACTTTAAATGGAATAGATTATGATGAAAACGGTTATAATTTAGGGCAATGGCAAAGTTGTCAACGTCAAATGTATAAAAAAAGTAAATTATCTAAAGAGAGGAAGGACTTATTAGAAAAGATAGGAATGCGGTTTGAGACTAGAGATAATGATGAAGTATGGAATCAAATGTATATGCTTGTAGAATTATATTTTAAAGAATATGGTAATCTTGAGATACCTTCTAAATTTAAAACACTAAATGGAACAGATGAAGATGAAAACGGTTATAATTTAGGGATATGGTTGGTTAGCCAACGTCAAATGTATAAAAAAGGAAAATTATCACCAGAAAGAAAAGAACTATTGGATCAAATAGGAATGATATGGGAAATTAGAAAAAGAAAAGATAAAAAGCAAGAATTATGTAATGAATATTTAATACCATATGAAGAAGTAGAAAATATATCTTATAATGAGTTGTATGCTAAGACTATGTATTTATTAGATAATAATATAAATATAATAATTGATGATAAATTAAATCCTATATATAATATGAGTAATACTAATATGAAAGTTACTTATGGAGTATCACTAGAAGAATTAATAGAAAAATATAAAAAGAAAGAAAAGGAAAAGTAATATGTTTTTAGAAAAATATTTAGATGAATTTTATTATAATATGGTTTTAGATAATTATGAGTATGAATATTTAAAAACATTGAATGAAGATAATTTTAAAGAAGTATATAACTTATTAAAGAAGTATAATTTCTATTTTATAAATGATATGATATTAAATTATATAGAAATATTTGAACTAGATACAAAGTTATTAGAAGAAAAAATAAATGTATTAAAAGAAGAACTAGGAGATAATTATATTTATATAATAGGAAATAATATGAGGTATTTAGAAGCACTACTAGAAAGTGCTGAGTAATAAATAAATATAGGTATTTTGGTATTCACCCCGAATATAATATCTTATTATTGTTTGTTTATAGACTAGGGCTATAAACAATATGAAAAGATGTTAAGCTTTTCATATAATAGATAAAGAAATGTCAAATAATAAAAATATGGTTTTCAAAAGAATAAAAGTATGCTATTATAATAATAGGTGAGAATATGAAGAAGTTATTATCAAAATTAGATAAACCATTATTAGTAGTTACTTTTATCTTTTTTATATTTGGTTTAATAATGATATTAAGTGCTTCTTCAATGGAATCATATATGCGTTATAATTATAGTCCATATCACTATTTTTTAAGACATGCTATATTCTTAGTATTAGGTTTTATATTATTTTGTTTTATAATAATATTTCCTACTAAAAACTATAAAAAGTTAGATATCTTTATTATAGGTGTAATAATACTAGCTTTAATCGGGTTACCATTTCTTGGACATAATGCTAAGAATGCTGTTTCTTGGTATAAGATAGGTCCAATTACTATACAGCCATCAGAGTTTGCTAAAGTAGCTTTAATTATATATTTAAGTAGTTATTATGAAAAGAATAAAGAAAAATTAGATAATCAGTGGAATATTATTAAACCTATTATTGTTGCTTTTATAATAATTGGTTTAGTAATAATTCAGCCGGATATGGGTACTTCTGTTATAATTGGATTAATAACATTAATGATGTTTTATGGAGTACCAATTAGTAAAAAGAATCGGAGTATTTTCAATAAAATATTTTTAGGTGGTATCTTAGTAGTGGTTTTAGTATTTATTACTACTGGAGGTAAGATACTTCAAAGTTATCAATTGGATCGTTTAAACTTTTTAGATCCATGTGAAAGATATCAAGATAAAACGGGATATCAGTTATGTAATGGCTTTATTGCTTTTAAGAATGGTGGTTTAAAAGGACAGGGACTAGGAGCTTCTACACAGAAATATTTATACTTACCTGAATCTTATACTGACTTTATCTTTCCTATTGTAGTAGAAGAGTGGGGCTTAATTGTAGGTATTGTTATATTATGTGCTTATGCTTTTGTATTATTTAGAATTATTCAGATATCTAGAAGGGCTAGTAATTTAAGAGGAAGTTTAATCTGCTACGGAGTATTTGCTTATTTACTTACACATATTATTGTCAATTTATTTGGTGTAATGGGTATGATACCTTTAACTGGAGTACCATTACCATTCTTATCATATGGTGGAAGTTATACTATATGTTTAATGATTGCTATGGGATTAGTTCAAAGAGTAGCAATTGAATCAAAAAAAAATACAAACAAGACTAAATTTTAGTCTTTTTTTCATTATTTAGGCAAAAAACAAAATAAAAAGTGTATTTATATATGAAGGAGGTAATAAATATTAAATAATTAAGAGAATATTATAGTAAAAAGACTAAGTATTTAGTCTTTTTACTATGGCTTAGTATCTAAAAATAACTAGTATTGTCGAATGGGTATTCAATGATAAATAAATGTGGTAAATTATAAAAGGAAGGTGAAGAAATTGCTTAAAACTAATATGGAGTTTAGAAAAGGAATTTTATTTATTCGTTTGAAAGGTGATTTAAACAAGGATACTATTAAAGGAATTATTGATAAAGATTTTAAATATGTTGTACTTAATATTGATGATATGTATTCAATAGACAGTTATAGTATCAAATATCTAAATAAAATATATAAGCTATATGAAAATAATAATAATAAATTTATTATTTGTGATAAGTTTAATGTGTCTAGAAAATTACTTAGAGATATCCCTAAAATAAATAGAGAGTATGATGCTTTTGAATTGTTTGAGAGGATGATTTAATGAATAAGTATGAGGAGATTATTAAAGTAAATAGTGGTCTTATTTATATGATTATGAATAAATATTTTAAGGGTTATGATAAAGATGATTTATATCAAGTTGGTGTAATAGGGGTTATTAAGGCTTATAATAATTATAAGAATGATCATAATACTAAGTTTTCTACATATGCTTTTAAATATATTTATGGAGAGATGTATAATTATATAAATAATATTAAAAGTATTAAAGTTTCTAATGAATATATAAGTCTTTATAAAAAAATATGTACTGCGAGTAATATACTTAGTCAGAAATTAATGAAAGAACCTTCGGTTAATGAACTAGCGATGTTTTTAGAAGTTAATCCACTTATTATAGATAATGTTATTAAGGCTATGAATAAAGTTGATAGTTTGGAAAAAATAATATCTAATGATGGTAAAGACTTATCTTTATTAGATACTATTAGGGATAATAGAGACTTCTATAACATTGATTATATGTTATTAAATGATGAAATAAGTAAATTAGAAAGCCCTTATAAGGAACTTATATATTTAAGATATTTTGAAGATAAAACACAAAGTGAAGTAGCGGATATTTTGGGTATGAATCAAGTAGAAGTGTCACGTAGTGAGAGGAAAACTTTAAAGAAAATAAAAGATGTTTATCAAAATGTGGTTTAAATAAGCATTTTTTATTAAAAATGTAACCAAATGGTTTACATAAAAATTTTTCTTTTTGTGAGACAATAAGATTACAGGTGATATCTTATGAGAAGAAAAGGAGCAGAACGCGATAGTATTTATATGGTTGTTGCTAAAAATATTAAGTATTATCGTAAAAGCAGAAATATGACACAAGCACAACTTGCTGAGAAAACAGAGTATTCCCATGAATTTATTAGAAGAATAGAAGCTCCTAATAGTAGGAAGAATTTTTCTCTTGATACAGTAAGTAATATAGCTAGAGCTTTAGATATTGATATAGAATTATTATTTGAAAAAAGAGAAGTAGAGACAGAAAAACAACCATAAATTGGTCGTTTTTTCTTTTACTTTTAGTAATTATATGGTACAATATTAATGGTGATGTGATGGAGTACAAGAGTGAAGAGGAGTTATTTAATAGTTTAAGGGGTGCTTTTAATGTTAAACTTAGACTAATTAAAGATAATTATAGTTATATTAAAATGATTGATATATGGAATTATCTTAAGTTAAATAAATGGATTAAGACTAAGAATTTATCAATATCAGAGATGGTTAATGATATTATTGATGTTGATATTGAAAAAGTAGATTCTTTTCTAAAAGAAAGAATAAAAAATACTGAGAGAGATATGATAAGTTAGAAAGAAGGATGCAATATGAAAAAGAAAAAACAAGAAAAGACTAAAAATAATAAATTAAGAGTAATACTAGGTACTTTTATCACATTAATAGTATTAATAGGTAGTGCTTATTTAAGTATTCCTATATTTAAAAATATTAATTATGGATTAGATTTACAAGGAGGGTTTGAAGTATTATATGAAATAGAACCATTAGATGGTAATAAGCTTACTTCTGATATGGTTTATAATACTTATAAAGCTATTTTAAAGAGAGTTGATATTTTAGGTGTAAACGAGCCTGAGATAGCTATTGAAGATAATAATAAGATTAGAATAGCATTAGCGGGTATTAAAAATAAAGAAGAAGCAAGAGAAGTAATATCTTCGACTGCGGTATTATCTTTTAGAGATTATAATGATAATTTACTTATGACTTCAGATGTATTAGGAGGAGAAGCTAAAGTAACTACGGATCAGTATGGTCATCCTGCGGTTTCATTATCTATTAAAGATACGGATAAATTTTATAATGTAACTAATAAAGTAAAAGATATGAATAATAATGTTATTGTTATTTGGCTTGATTATGATGAGAATAATGATTCATTTAGTAAAGAAAAAGATAAATGTGGTTCTTTATCAACATCAAGATGTTTATCTGCTGCTAGGGTAGATAGGGCTTTTGCTAGTGATGTTATTATTCAAGGTAACTTTACTACTGAAGAAGCTACATCATTAGTAGAACTTATAAATTCTGGTTCACTTCCTACTAAATTAAATGAGATATCTTCTCGTACGGTAGAAGCTACATATGGAGAAGCTGCTCTTAATAAGACTTTAGTAGCTGGTATTATTGGCATTATTTTAGTATTATTAATAATGATTTTAATGTATCATTTTAGTGGTTTTATAGCAGGTACTGCCTTAGTAGTATATACTATGTTATCATTCTTAGTATTCTATTTAATTGAAGGAACATTAACTTTACCTGGTATTGCTGCGATGCTACTGGGTATTGGTATGGCAGTAGATGCTTCAGTAATTAGTTTTGAAAGAATAAAAGATCAATTAAAGATAGGTAAACCACTTAAAGAGGCTGTAGCTATTGGTAATAAAGAATCTTTATCTAGTATACTAGATGCTAATATTACTACGATGATAGTAGCAGTAATTCTATTTATCTTAGGACAATCTAGTGTTAAGGGCTTTGCTACGATGTTAATTATTAATATTTTACTTACGATAATAGTATTGGTATTTATATCTAAAGCAGTGGTAGCTTTATTTGCGGGTAGTGGAGTATTTGATAATAAAGTAAATTTATTTATTGGTCTTTCTAAGAAAAAGATTATTCCTGCTAAAGAAGTTAGAATTCCATTTAAGAAATTAGATTTTGTTAAGTCAAGAAAGATAGTATTACCGATAGTATTACTGGTTCTAGTAGGAGGAATTACATACTCACTTGTAACACATTTTAACTTTGCTGTAGATTTTACTGGTGGTACTAGTATTACTATAAATTCTACTGATGATATTAGTTTAGGTGATTATACTATTAATAAAATTGATAGAACTAAAGATTCTACTAATATTGTTATTAATGAGAAGTTAACTAAAGAAGAAATAGAAGCTTTATCAAATAAATTAGAAGAAGAATATCATACTACTTCAAATATATATGTTGTATCTGATATGGTTAAGAAACAATTGATTAAGAATGCTATTATGGCAGTAATTATATCATTAATTGGTATAATTATCTATGTAAGTTTTAGATTTAGATTTAATTATGCTATTAGTGGTATTGTTGCTTTAATGCATGATGCTTTAATTACTATTATATTCTTTGGTGTATTTAAACTTCAAATTGATTCTGTCTTTATAGCCGCTATTCTAACTATTATTGGATATTCTATTAATGATACTATTGTAACATTTGATATGATAAGAAGAAATTATAATGAAAGAAAGATTAAGAATAAAGATGATTTACCTGAATTAGTAAATGATTCGGTTAGATTAACATTCTTTAGATCTCTTATGACTACTGCTACTACTATAGTACCTATTATCTGTTTAATAGTATTAGGTTCTCATGAAATATTAAACTTTAATATTGCTTTACTAGTAGGATTTATTGCAGGTGTCTTCTCATCTATCTATATATCTAATAGTTTATGGTTAATGTTAGAAAGTAAGAGATTATCTAAACCTAAAAAAGAAGTAAAGAAAAAAGTTGAGAAAGAAGAAATGCAAATAAAAGGAATTAATTGTTAAAAATAGCTTACAAGTGATTCTTGTAAGCTTTCCTTATAAGGATTGGTGATGAATATGAGTACAAAAACAATTAAGATTTCAATTGATGATTTAATTGATAAATTTAAAAAATATAATGACAATGAAGAAGATATTGCTTTAATTAGAAGGGCTTATGATTATGCTGAAAAGAAACATTTTGGTCAAAAGAGAATATCTGGTGATGACTATATATTACATCCACTTAATGTTGCTTTAATATTAACTGAGATATCTGCGGATGCTCCATGTATGGCTGCTGCGCTTCTTCATGATACTATTGAAGACTCTGATGCTACTAAAGAAGAAATAGAAGAATTATTTGGATCAGAAGTTGCTTTATTAGTAGATGGGGTAACAAAGATTAATAAATTAAACTTTAATACCGAGACTGAAGCTAGTGCTGCTAATCAAAGAAAGATACTAGTTGGTTTATCTGAAGATCCTAGAGTAATTATAATTAAATTAGCGGATCGTTTACATAATATGCGTACTATTAGTGTGTTATCTGTAGAAAAACAAAAGAAAAAGGCTAAAGAAACATTAGAGATATTAACTCCTGTTGCTCATAGACTTGGTATTTATAAGATTAAAAGTGAACTTGAAGATTTATCACTTAGATATTTAAAGCCTGAGGCTTACTTTGATATTGTTGAAAAACTTAATCAGAAGAAAACGGAGAGAGATGAAGCTGTTAGTAAGATGATTGATGAGGTATCAGAATTATTAAATGAACATAATATTCCTCATGAAATTAAGGGTAGAAGTAAGAGTATCTATAGTATTTATAATAAGATGGCTAAGGGTAAAAGATTTGATGATATATATGATATATTAGCTTTAAGGGTATTTGTGGATACTGAACAAGATTGTTACTTAGCATTAGGGTTAATTCATTCTAAGTATAAACCTGTACCTAAGAGATTTAAGGATTATATTGCTATGCCTAAAACTAACTTATATCAATCATTACATACTACTGTCTTTGGTATTGATGGTAATTTATTTGAGATTCAAATTAGAACTTATGAAATGGATAAGATAGCGGAATATGGTATTGCTTCACATTGGTCATATAAAGAACATAAAGATGGGGCTAAGTCCGCTAAAGATGCTATGGAACAGAAACTTCAGATATTTAGAAATATTATCGAGTTAAATGAAGATGCTAATACTCCGGAAGAATTTATTACTTCGGTTAAAAAAGATATACTAACTAGTGATGTTATATATGTATATACTCCTAAAGGAGATGTTATTGAGTTACCAGCACAATCAACACCAGTAGACTTTGCTTATAAAGTACATAGTGAAGTAGGAGACCGTATAGTAGGAGCCATTGTAAATGATAACATTGTACCACTAGACTATAAACTAGTAACAGGAGATATTATTAAAGTAAATACTAATAAGGCTTCTAAGCCTAGTAAGGATTGGTTAAATTTTGTTGTAACTAGTGGAGCTAAGAATAAGATAAAGAGTTATTATAGTAAGTTAGAGAAAGATGAAAATATTGAAAAGGGAACTGATTTATTAGAGAAAGAACTTAGAAAAGAAAATTTAAGTATTAATGAATTTTTATCTAATAAGAATATTGATATTATATTAAATGAATTAAAATTAAAAGATATTGATGATTTATATGTAAATATTGCTTCTGGTAAGAATACTCCTAATTCTGTTATTAAGATTATTATTAATAATAATACTGAGAAGAAAGAGAAAGATATTGCTGCTAAAATAAATGAAACTACCTACTATAAAGATAATAGTAATAATAATGATGTTTTAGTAGAGGGTATTGATGAGATTAAGACTAGTCTAAGTAGTTGTTGTAAACCTATACCAGGAGATAATATTATTGGTTATATTACTAGAGGATCTGGTATTACTGTTCATAGAAGTAATTGTCATAATATTACTGATACTGATGAGAGATTAATTAATGTTAAATGGAATATTCAAAAGGATAAGAAATATCCATCAGATATCTTAGTATATACTAATACTTATGATAATTTATTAGATATAATTACTAAAGCATCATCAAATAATATGATTATAGATAGTATATCTACGATTAATAAGAGTGAATATAAGGTATATAGAATGACTGTATTAGTAGAAAATAAAGAAAGATTAGAAAAATTTATGAATGATTTATTAAATTTAAGTTTTGTTCAGAAAGTTGAAAGAGAGGTTAAATAATGCGCGTAGTAGTACAAAGAGTTATTAATTCTAGTGTTGAAGTAGATGGTAAAATAGTAGGTAAATCTGATAAAGGTTTAATGTTACTAGTAGGATTTACTGAAGGAGATACTTCTAAAGAGATAGACTGGATGGTTGATAAGGTTATTAACTTAAGAATATTTGAAGATGAAAATGATGTTATGAATAGGAGTTTATTAGATATTAATGGGAATATTTTATCTATTAGTCAGTTTACTTTATATGGTGATGCTTCTAAAGGTAGAAGACCATCATATATTAAGGCTCTAGGAGGAGATAAGGCTACTTTATTATATGATGAATTTAATGATAAATTAAGAGAAAAAGGAATAGAAGTAGGTACTGGTATTTTTGGTGCTGATATGAAAGTATCTTTAATTAATGATGGGCCTGTAACTATATTATTAGAAAAGTAGAATTATCTACTTTTTTCTTTTTCCTTTCGTGCCTATAGTCACTCTAGGTTTTCTAATGCCTAAGGTCATTAGAAAAAAGTTTAGAGCCTTATTGTCTCTAAACTTATGTGTTATTTATTTAGTTTTTTTAAAGTATATATATTTTTAGAAATCTTATTAATGTCAAGTCTTGCAGTTCCATCAGTCTGTGATAATGCCATTGCAAATAGATGAAAATTGTCAAGGTTATTGTTACTAATAACAAAGTCTTTAATCATTTGTTTTGCACATATTAATGCATTTTTATCTTTTTCATTTTTAAGATATATCGATATATCATTAACTATATCAAATTTCCTAGGTATAGTTCCAAATAGTCTATATTCTGTAGATACTAGATAAGTAATAATATAACTATAATTTTTAAAGTATAATTTTTTTGTTTTTAAAGTATTTACATCAAATTGATATTTATTTTCTCCTATATAAAATTCATTTATATCTTGAGAAATTTCCTCAGTTTGTCTTTCTATTTCACCATCAGTAAGAATTCTCATTTTTATCCTAGAGTATTCACCTGTATCGGAATCTGATAATACGCTATCAAATATATCAGTGTTATTAGGTTTCATTGTTACTTCTATTACTTCTAATGATTCATTTTCTTTTAATTCTCTAATTTTCATAATATCTCTCCTTGTAGTTATATATTATAGCATAGTTATCAAGAAAAATAAATATTAAAAATCAGCAGCCGTAGTGAAAAGTCACCTAGGGCCGCTGATTTCTGTATTAATCTTACCATAAGTTTATTTCCTTGTCAACTTTTATTTGCATTTATTTTACTTTTATGATATTATATTTGACATGAGAGAGGGGAATATAATGGAAAATAATGTAGAACTAATAAAGAGTTTATTCGTGGATATAGATCCTAGTATTATAAATAATGATAAATTAGATATTAAAGATATACCTAAAGAAACTATAATGTATTTAAAGAAGTTATTAAAATATACTTCAGGAGTAAAAGCCTTTAAGACTTATCATAGTATTGAAAAAATATATAATGAAAGAAAACAAAATAAAGAACTATTATATGAAGAGTTTGAGATAGCTTTATATTTAACTTATATAATGAATGCTAATATAATTAGTGAAGAAGGAAAGAAATCTTTAATTGAAAATATCATATCTTTTTATACATTAAGATTAAGTAATGAAAGAGTATTATCTTTAAAAGATAGAGATACTATGAGTACATATTCTTATGTAGATATGTCTAGTAAGCATATATATACTACAATTGGTAAGGTTAAATCATTAAATAAGAATAATTATAAATCAGATGGTTTAGTTGATATATTAGATAAACAAATAACTAGTATTATGAAAGCCTTTTTAAGATTATTTAAAGAAGATATGAGAATATTAAGTGAAACTGATAATAAGAAATTAATAAAGTAGAGAAATCTACTTTTTTTCTATACTTCTATAATAAAATAAGGTATAATTAACTAGGAGGGTATGTAATGATAAAAGTAGAAAAAATTAATAAGAAATTTATTAAACAAAGTAAGAATAAAAAGAAAGAAGAATTCTATGCTGATAAAGATATTTCTTTTGAAGCTAAAGATAATGAAGTACTTGGAATATTAGGACCTAATGGTGCAGGTAAAACGACTTTACTTAGAATGATTGCTGGTATTATGACTCCTAGTGGAGGTAGTATTACTATTGATAATTTAAATTATCATGATAATGAAATAGAAATAAAGAAAAGAATTGCTTTTTTAACTGGTAATACTAAGCTATATAAAGATTTAAGTGCTTATGAATTACTTACTATGTGTGGTAATTATTATCATATGAGTAAAAAAGATATTAAAGATAGAATTAAATATTTAAATAAGACTTTTGATATGGAATCTTTTTTATATCAAAGAATAGGTACTTTATCTACTGGTCAAACGCAAAGAGTTAGTATTGCTAGATGCTTGATGCATGATCCTAAATATTATATCTTAGATGAACCTACTAGTGGTCTTGATATTATATCTAGTAAAGTTATTTTAGATACTATTAAAGAAGAGAAAGATAAAGGTAAATGTATATTATATTCTACTCATTATATGGAAGAAGCAGAAAGTATATGTGATAGAGTAGTACTTATGAATAATGGTAAGATAATTACTATTGGTACTCCAGAAGAAATAAAGAAAAAGACTAATACTAGTAATTTAAGAGAGGCTTTCTTTGCTTTAACTGGAGGTGATAATTATGAATAATATATTAATTACTTTAAAGAAAGAATTAAAACTTATAATAAGAGATAAAAAATCTTTACTTATGATGGCTATTACTCCTTTATTTATTCCTATCTTTGTTATATTAATGTCTTATATATATGAAGAATTAACTGTAAATAAAGATGATAAAACATACCAGATAGGAGTTAATTATGAACTTTCTAGTACTGAGAGAGAATTGCTAAGTGATGAAGTAAAATATACAGTATATAGTAGTTCTAAAGAACTAGAAGAAGCTTATAATAGTAATAAAATATTTGCGTATATAGTTAAAGATAATAATAGTTATAATATTTATGCTAATATTCAAAGTGAAGATGGTAGTATGGTTACTAGTTTAATTACTAATTATCTAGACAACTATAATAATTATTTGGGACAAAGTTATTTAATAAATAATAATATTGACTTAAGTAAAGTATATAATAATTTAAATTATAATGTTACTGAGATAAAAGGAGAGAGTATTTTTGGTAATCAAATAATACTTATGGCTATTACCTTTACTATAATGGCTATAACTCTTAGTTGTATTTATACTTCTACTGATACAACTGCGGGTGAAAAAGAAAGAGGCACATTAGAGACAATATTAACATTTCCTATTAGTAGAAAAGAATTAATATTTGGTAAATACTTAGCTATATCTATATCAGGAATAGTTACCCTTTTAATAGGAGTATTTCTATCAATAGTATCATTATATTATGTAAAGAATAGCTTTAGTATTTATGATAATGTAATATTTAATATAAATACTATTACAATATTATTAACAATATTAATATTATCATTCTATACATTATTTATATCAGGATTATGTATAACAATAGCAAGTTTTACTAAATCATTTAAAGAGGCTCAAAGTGCTCTTACGCCTATTAGTTTAGTTACTTGTATACCTATGTTTTTAGAAATGTTAAATATTAATATATCAGGAGTATTATCATTTATTCCTATTATTAATCATACTATTGTTATAAATAATATCTTAACTAGTTCTATTAATATTAATAATATACTAATAACTATAATATCTTCAATAATATATATAATAGTACTTCTACTATTTATAAATAAAATGTATAAAAGTGAAAAAATATTATTTAATTAATGCAAAAGCATCTAAAGAATAGATGCTTTTAATAATTGCCAAGTCAGGGAACAAATGTATGTCACAATTAAAAAGGCATTTGACAAGTATCATATTTTAAGTTATAATAGGCAATTAAGAAAATAAGAAAGGAGAAGATGTAATGTATAATAATAAATTATTATTGTTTAATGAAGAAGAAAAAGAAAAAATATTAAGAACTAATAAAAATGTAATTATAGATAATAATAATGAGAATTTAAAAAAATATGTTTTAGAAGCATTAAATGATAAAAAAAGTAACAAATACATATATTTAGGCGTTATACCAAAAGAAACTATAGTAAGAATTAAAAGTGAGGTAACTGATATAAAACAAAATAAGATTAATTTAGTTTTAGATGAAGATAAAAGATATGATTTGGTAATTAGTCAAGAGGAAATACGACATTTAAAAAAAGAAAGTATTGAAGAAAGTGATATAGTTGACTTTGTTCATAATATAAGTAATATTATTATAAATTTTGATAATGTTAGATATAATAAATATAATAAAAGCCAAAATGCCTTAAGATTTAAAAAAAGAATTCACAATGGTACATATATAGCATTAGAAATTATTTCAAATCAAAAGGGAACTTTTAGAACTCAAACACTTTTTCTTGAAAAGGTCGATTTTATTGCAAAAAAAAGGAGTATTTCTCCAACGCTCAATGTATAAAACCTTAAGCAAACATCCGAAATGGATGGAGGACTAACTCCTTACAACAAGATAATACCACAATTTAGAAAAAAAATCAATATTTTTATAATAAAATAGTAGTAGTCAACTTACATTTATCATTATTCGTGTATAATACCTTTAAATATATTTAATGTAGTAAATAAAAGTATATTAAAAAAAGATAACTACTAAACATATTAAAGTATATAGTCTATGCTTATATATAATAAATATGGCTGATATATTGTTATTAGACCTAAGGCTAATAATAACACTTTAAGACTTAGACTTAAAGTGAATAAAATATTAAAAAATAATTGACAAGAATAAATAATAATTATATAATAAGTATAGATTTTCTATTACTATTAGTGACAGATAGTAGATATAAATAAGTAGAAAACGGGTAGTTCCGATAAAAACTAATAAAGAGCACATTAGTGAAATAAGGTGGCACCGCGGATAATAGTATTCGTCCTTATATAATTGATGTGTTTTTATATTATATGAAAGGAAGATGTATATGAAAAATAAATATAGAACAATTTATTGTGGTGAAGTAACCACCAAAAATATCGGTGAAGAAATAAAGGTAGCAGGCTGGTTAGAACAAAAAAGAAATCTAGGTAGTCTAGTATTTATGACATTAAGAGATGAAACAGGAGTAATTCAGTTAATAAGTGAAGATATTGATAGTTTTAAAGATATAACTAGAGAGAGTACTATGACTGTAACTGGAGTAGTAAGACATAGAGCTGAAGGTATGACTAATCCTAATATGAAAACAGGAGAAGTAGAAGTACTAGTATCTTCTTTTGAAGTACTAGGAGAAGCCAAAAGTGTATTACCATTTGAAATTAATAGAAGTACTGAAGCTTTTGAAGATACTAGATTAAAATATAGATATCTAGACTTAAGAAATCCTAAAGTACATGATAGAATACTATTTAGAACAGAAGTATTAGATTATATGAGAAAAATAATGAAAGAGATGAACTTTACAGAGATTCAAACACCAATTATAACTGCATCATCTCCAGAAGGAGCTAGAGACTTTATTGTACCATCAAGAAAGTATAAGGGAAAATTTTATGCTCTACCTCAAGCACCTCAAATATTTAAACAATTACTTATGTGTTCAGGATTTAATAGATATTTCCAAATAGCTCCATGTTTTAGAGATGAAGATCCTAGAAGTGATAGATTATATGGTGAGTTCTATCAATTAGATTTAGAAATGTCATTTGCTACTGATGAAGATGTTTATGCAGTAGGAGAGAGAATCTTCTACGACATATTCACTCATTTTAGTGATAAAGAAGTATCAGAGAGACCATTTAGAAGAATACCGTTTAAAGAGGCTATGCTTAAGTATGGTTCAGATAAACCAGATTTAAGAAATCCATTAGTGATTGAAGACTTAACTGATATATTAAGTAAGAGTTCATTTGAACCATTTAAAACATCTTTAATTAGAGGTATTACTGTTAAGAATATTGATAAATCAAACTCTTGGTATAAGTCTATGGAAGAATATATGAAGAGTGTTGGAGCTCCTGCGCTTGCATATATTAAAGTAAATGAAGATATGACTTTTAAATCATCATTAGATAAGTTCTTAACTGATGAAATAAGAAAAGAATTAGTAGATAAATGTAATCTAGAGGCTGGAAGTACTTTATTTGTACTAGCAGACTCTAAGAATAAAATAAATAAATTAGCTGGTCTTCTTAGAATTAAATTAGGTAATGAACTTGATTTACTTGATAAGAATAAATTTGAATTTTGTATTATTAATGATTTTCCTATGTATGAATATAATGAGGAAGAGAATACTTGGGATTTTGGTCATAATCCATTTAGTATGCCTCAAGGTGGATTAGAAGCTCTTACTGAAGATAATATTGAAAATGTTGTAGCATATCAATATGACTTTGTATGTAATGGTTATGAGATGGCTTCTGGGGCTGTTAGAAATCATGATATTAGAATAATGAAGAGAGCCTTTGAACTTGCTGGTTATACTGATGAAGATGTGGAGACTAAGTTTAGAAGTTTATATACAGCATTTCAATATGGAGCACCTCCTCATGCTGGAATGGCTCCTGGTATTGATAGAATACTAATGCTATTAAAAGATGAAGAAAATATTAGAGAAATGGTTGCTTTCCCACTAGGGGCTAATGGTGCTGATGCTATGATGGGTTGTCCTGGTGAAGTGTTTGAAAAACAACTTAGAGAAACACATATTAAGGTTAGAGATTAATATTTATTAAGGGGGATATATGAATAATAATTTTGATTTAGTTGTAATTTATAGAAGAATAGAAAAGAAAGATGTAATTAATTATATACCAGTATATTGTGAAGTTGGTACTTATAATCAAGAGAGTGAAGTATTTACTACTACTAAAGGGAAGAAATATCATCATATGATTGAGGGAGAAGAGTATGCCTTTTTAGGTAGACTTCCTCTCTCTAGATATACTGATCTTTATCCTAAATCTTCACTTTTTACTATTAAAACAAGAGCTTTTATCAATAATGCAAAACATAGATATATATTATCAGAAAGTAAAGATAATGTACCAATAGTCTTACAAGTAGAAAAGAATAATGAATGTAATATCTTTCTAGATAGTGACTCAATAAACTTCTATAATAAATATTATCCTGAATTAGAAATTGATAATATTATTGGTAATAACGAAATGAATATTAGTGATGTTTATAAAGAACTAACTAGTAAAATAATAGGTCAAGATGAACAAATAAAGCAAATATTATCTACTATATGGAAGCAATATAATAATTAAGATAAGACTTTTAATTATAATATGTTAATTAATGGTCCAGAAGGTGTTGGTAAGACTACAATCTTTAAATTACTTGAAGAATTACTTGGTATTCCTTGTGTTATTATTAATGCTAAAAGATTAGGTAGTGAAGGTTATATTGAAAATATATTATTAAATTTATTAGAAAAGACTGAATTTGATGTTGAAAGGGCTAAGACTGGTATTTTGGTTATTGATAAATTAGAAGAAATATCGACAAATAGTAAAGAAAGACATAGTACTTCTAGTAAGGCTTTACAAGAAATTATTATTAATTTGATTGATGAAGGGGTATTTACTATTAATACTATTGATAATGAGAAATATCGTTTTAGTATGGATAAACTACTTATAATTGGTATTGGTAATTTTAATAATAATGAGAATCTTAGAAATACTACAGTGGGATTTAATACTGTATTAGAAGATAATACTCTTGATTCTTATGGTATTATACCTGAACTTGCTAATAAATTTCCTATTCTAATAGAAATGAATAATTTGACACTAGATGATTATATTAATATTATTAAGAATTCTACTTTAAGTTCTCTTAATACTAATAGGGAATTTTTAGGTAAAAGGAATATTAACTTAGAAATATCTGAAGAAGTTATTAATATGATAGCTAGAATAGCTTATGATAGAAAATTAGGTGCTAAGAGTATTAATGAAATACTTGAGTCTTCTCTTGCACTAGCAGAGTTTGAGATAGCTAGTAATTCTTCTTTATATGAGAGTTTGATTATTGATAAGTCTACGATTAAAGATAATAAGAAATATACTTTAGTAAAGAGAAAGAATAATTAATCTTTCTTTTTCTTTTACTTTACAGCCTATCAAAGATAGTCTTCCAAGGTATTTTTGAACCTGTAGTTTCAAAAATAAATATTTATATATTATAATGATATTGTTTGTTATAGAGACTATAACTAGGCTCTATAACACCTTCAGAGACTACAGGCTCGGAAGGAATAAAGTAAAATAATTGTCAAATATAAATAAAGCTATTTACTAATAATATAGACTATGATATAATTAAGATACCTAGAGGATACGACATCTTTAGTATAAAACCGACTAAAGATATTAAACGGGGAGCTAATATAGTTTATGTGTTGAATACCTATCATTGATAGGGATCCTAATTAGACTATTGTGCTGACCCACCTGTGACTTACGCCGCGGGTTTTATCTTACAGAGTCGGTCCGTCTGGGCTTTTTTTTATATAGATTTTGTGATATACTAATAATGGTGATGAGAAGTGGAAATAAAAAATAATACTATATATACTAATGACTTAGTAAAAGAATTTTTAACAGTATATTATTTTGATAAAGTAAAGACAATTAGAATAATTATGAATATACTGATAGTTGTATTAGTAGTTAGATTCTTCTTTTTAGATAATACTACTACTATCGATATAATTACCTTTATATTTAGTTTATTTGGTATCATAGAATTAAATACTAATATGTTACCATATACTAATTATAAAAGATTAGAAAAAAGAAAAGATAGTATTCTAAATACTAAGATAAAATATCTATTTAAAGAATATAATTTTATGATAGATAATGGTAAAGAAGAATATATAAATTATAAAGATTTATATAAAGTAATTGAAAGAGATAATACCTACTACTTATATATAAATAAATATAAAGCTTTTATAGTAAGTAAAGAAGGTATTAGTAAGAATAATATAGAGAAATTAAGTAATAATTTTAAAGATAAAGTATCCACCTATAAATATATAAAATAATGTTTGATAGAACAATAGCTTTAATAGGTCAAGATAATTTAGATAAAATAGAGAGTAAACATATTCTTATAATTGGAGTAGGTGGAGTAGGTGGATATGCAATAGAAGCTCTTATTAGAAGTGGTATTCATAATATAACATTAGTAGATTATGATAACATAGATATATCTAATATTAATAGACAAATAATAGCTAAAGAAAGTAATGTAGGTAAATTAAAAGTAGAGGCTTGGAAAGAGAGAATTAATGAAATAAATAGTAGTGTTTTAGTAAATACTTTACCACTTAAAATAGATGAAAATAATATTGATATATTATTTAAAAACTCCTACGACTATATAATAGATGCTTGTGATACTGTTATAGTAAAGAAATTACTTATTAAGAAATGTCATGAGAAGAACATTAAATTAATTACAGTATGTGGTATGGGTAAAAAGTTAAATCCTAGTCTAGTAAAAATATGTGATATCAAAGATACTTCATATGATCCACTAGCTAAAAGTATTAGAAAATATGTTAAAGATGAAAAAATAAGAGGTAAAGTACCTGTAGTATTTTCTAGCGAGGAGCCAAAGACGAATGATAAAAATTTAGTATCTTCAATGATGATGGTACCCGCTATTGCTGGTATAAATGCTGCTTATTATGTAATAAATGATATTATAAAATAAAATATATATGGAGGTGTTAAGATGTCAGAAAAAGAATTGGATTCAGGTATAAATAACTATATCGAAGTAAAATCTAATAATATAAAACAATTAGATTGGGATATGGCTATTGGTCTTCAGGAAGTAGACAATCTAAAACCTTCAAAATATTTGGGAAAATTGCTTAAAGAAAATGTAATTGGTGAAAAAACTATTTATGAAGTAGAACAAGAAATAAAAAAATATTATACTTTAAAAGAAGAAAATAACGAAGTAAATCAAGAAGAACAAGAATGTGATTTAGTTTCTACTAGAATAGTAGAGTTATTGCAAGAAGATAATTTTGAATTATCAATTGATTATCTAAAATATATTCATAAATATTTATTCCAAGATATATATGACTTTGCTGGTAAATTTAGAAAAGTAGACTTTTCTAAACATGAGAAAATATTAAATAATGATTCTATAGCATATGGGGACTCTAAGTTATTAGAACAATCATTAGATTATGATATATCTTTAGAAAAAAATAAAGATTATAAAGTAATGAATATGGTTGATATCATAAACAACATTACTGATTTCTCTTCAAGAATATGGCAGGTACACCCTTTTAGAGAAGGCAATACCAGAACTACTGCGCTATTTATAGAAAAGTATTTAATATTTCTTGGAATAAAGGTAGATAATACTATGTTTAAAGAAAAATCAGTGTATTTTAGAAATGCCTTAGTAAGAAGTAATTATTTTAATAATGAATTAAACATAAGTAAAGATGATAGTTTCTTAATCAAATTCTATGAAAATCTATTACTGAGTAAAAATAATGAATTACATTCAAAAGATTTAATTATTAAAGAATTATTTAATAAAGAAGAATCAAATTAATGATTCTTCTTTTACATAGTATCTAATCTATTTATTATCTCTTTATATATTCTTTCATTTTTATTATCCTTAGGAATATAATACTTACTACCTAGAAGATTATCAGGTAAATATTGTTGTCTTACATAATCATTTTTATAATTATGAGGATATTTATATTCACTAGATGGATTCTTTAAATGATTAGGAACATCTCCTATATTCTTAGTACGAATATCTTCAAGAGCTTTATCAATAGCCATTTCAGCACTATTACTTTTAGGTGATAAAGCAAGTTCTATTACTATTTCTGATAATACAATCCTAGCTTCTGGTAATCCTAGTCTTAAAGCAGCATTAATTGCAGCATCTACTCTTGGACCCATACTTGGATTAGCAAGGCCAATATCTTCATAAACAATAACGGATAATCTTCTTACAATAATGTCTAAGTCTTCAGCATCAATTAATCTAGCTAAATAATGAAGAGCAGCATTAACATCACTACCACGAATAGATTTTTGAAAAGCTGAAATTACATTATAATAACCATCAGCGTTCTTATCAAATAAACTATTAGTTCTATTACTTATTTTAGTTAAAGTATCTAAAGTAATATTTTTATCTTCAGTAGAGTAATAGGCTATTTCAAGTGTATTATAAGCATATCTTAAATCAGTGCCAGATATACTAGCTAAATAGTTCTTTGCTTCATCAGTAATAGTTAAACCTTCTAAATAATTAGATTCTATAGCTTTATCGATACCTTTCTTAATATCATCACTAGTTAAATCTTTAAGTTCAAATAATTGACAACGACTTCGAATAGCGGGATTGATAGCATGATATGGATTAGAAGTAGTCATACCAATTAAAGTAATAATGCCGGATTCAAGATAGGGCAAGAGAATATCTTGTTTATCTTTATTTAATCTATGTATTTCATCCACGATTACAATTAAACCATCATATAATTTTGCTTCTTCAATAACTGTATCAAAATCTTTCTTATTATTTACAACAGCATTAAGATTGCGATATCTCATACCAAGTTCTTCCGCTATTGCAGTAGCTATACTTGTCTTGCCAATACCTGGGTGACCATATAAAATCATTGAAAATAATTTCTTATTCTTAACCAGATTATATATAACTTTATTTTCTCTTACTAAATGTTCTTGACCAATAATATCTTTTAAAGATTTAGGTCTTAATTTTATTGATAATAATTCTTCCATAACATCACTATTCCTTTATAATAAAATGAAGATAGCTCATAAAGAACTATCTTCAATGGACTATTTAAGTCTTTGTTTATTAATTCTTCATTATTAATTATATATCTTATATTTATTAGTTAAACTTGATACTCTTTTCTTTTCTCTATCTAAAACTCTATCATTATTGTAGTTATTTAATACATTATATATAATATCTCCAATAGTAACAAAGTCTTCTTCTTTTAATCCTCTTGTAGTCATTGCAGGACTTCCTATACGAATACCACTTGCTTTCATAGGACTAAGTGTTTCATTAGGTATAGTATTTTTATTAACTGTAATATGTACTGAATCTAATATTTTTTCAGCTTCTTTACCTGTAATACCAAGTGAATTATATACATCTAATAATATTAAATGATTATCAGTACCACCAGATACAATAGTCATACCTTTACTAATTAAATAATCAGATAAAGCCTTAATATTTTTAAGTACTTGTTCTTGGTAAGTTACAAATGATGGATCTAATGCTTCATAGAAACATTGTGCTTTAGCAGCAATTACATGCATAAGCGGTCCACCTTGAATACCAGGGAAAATAGTTTTATTTATTTTCTTTATAATCTCTTCATTATTAGTAAGAATAATACCTCCTCTAGGGCCTCTTAAAGTTTTATGAGTAGTAGAAGTAACTACATCAGCATAATCAACGGGATTCATATGAAGATGGGCTGCTACTAAACCGGCAATATGGGCCATATCTACAAATAAGTAAGCATTAACTTCGTCTGCTATTTCTCTAAATTTTTTAAAATCAATACTTCTAGAGTAGGCACTAGCTCCCGCTATTATCATTTTAGGTTTTGTTTTTAAAGCAATTTCTCTAATGTTATCATAATCCAAATAACCAGTATCAGGATTCACTTTATAATCAACAATATTATAATCTATACCACTAAAATTAAGAGGATGACCATGAGTTAAATGACCTCCATCAGATAAATTCATTCCCATAACAGTATCACCATGATTAAGTAATGCTCTATATACAGCCATATTTGCTGAACTACCACTATGAGGTTGTACATTAGCATATTTACATCCAAATAACTTACATACATATTTAATAGCTAAATTTTCAACTATATCAACATTTTCACATCCACCATAATATCTTTTACCTGGATATCCTTCAGCATATTTGTTAGTAAATATACTACCTTGTAATTCTAATATATCTTTAGAAACATAGTTCTCACTAGCAATAAGTTCTATGTTATCATTTTGTCTTTTTTCTTCCTTTAATAAAGCTTCTTTTATTAATTTATCCATTTATATCAACTCTCTTTCTTCTTTTATATTATAACTTATTTATAAGTTAAAGTAAATAAGTATTTTTAATTAAAGATATTTTGGTGAAAACATGTACTGGTTGACATTATTACATATTTGTGGTATCATTATTCTCGTAAGCAGGTACTCCAAAATCAACCTCGTCTTTAATGAAAGAGTTGACTGAGTACTTTCTTTTTTTAATTTTTGGTTATTATTTTTTAGATTACTAAAATAATAATTCCAAGTTATATATTTAGAGTGATTTTTATTTTCAGATAACATAGTTCTTAATGATTATAATTTAATTATTTATTGTTAACAGTTAGTTAATTAAAAACATTTTACATCATTAAATGTATACTTATAAGTATAAAAAAATGTTAATTACAAGTATGTGTTAATATTAAAGTTGGAATGTACATAAATTTATCAATAAATATACGTTGTATTTAGTTGACAATATTGGTAATATTTTGTACAATTTAATTATACATATAACTATGTGAGAAAGAGGTAGTAAAATGAAAAAAGATTATATATTGGGATTAGATATTGGAATATCTTCGGTAGGATGGGGGTTGTTAGAATTAGATGATAATAATAATCCTTATAAAATAATAGATGTTGGAAGTAGAATATTTACTCCTGGTGAAGTTGAAAAGACAGGTGATAGTAGAGCAAAGGAAAGAAGAGAAAAAAGGGGAGCAAGAAGAATTGCGAGAAGAAGAGAATTTAGATTAGATAGAGTAAAAAATTTATTATATGAAAATGGATATTTAAAAGGTAATATTAATAGTAATATAGTTTCTGAAAAGAATGAAGAATTATCCATAATTTTTAACAACATGATTAACAACTATTATAATGGGAAAAATACCAATCCATATATATTAAAAGTTGAAGCTTTAGATAGAAAACTAACTGATGAAGAGCTATCAATAATATTAGTACATTATGCTAAAAAAAGAGGATATAAGTCAAATAGAGAAGAAGCATCAGACAAAGAATCAGGTAAAGTATTAACCGCTATTAAAGAAAATGAAAAGATAATGAAAGATAATAATTATCGTACTATATCAGAAATGTATATAAAAGATGATAAATTTAAAAATAAAATTAAAAATAGTCCAAATGATTATAAAATATCAGTAACAAATGAAATGTATTTAGAAGAAATAAATAAAGTATTAGATAGTCAAATAAAATTTGGTTTGATTACTGATGATTTTAAAAATCAATATTTAGAAATATATAATTCTAGAAGAAGTTATGCTAAAGGGCCAGGAGGAAATTCTCCATATGGTGGAGATTTAATAGAGAGAATGACTGGTAAATGTAACTTTGATGGTAATCCAAGGGCACCAAAGAGAGCATTTTCTTCAGAAATATATGTAGCATTAACTAAATTAGTTAATTTAAAATATAAAGTAAATGATGGTGAATATATAAAACTATCAGAAAAGGAAATTAAAAACATAATAGAAAAAGCTAAAGAGAAAAAGAGTATATCATATAAAGATTTAACAAAAATGATTGGAAATAATATTGACTTTAAAGATTTAACTTTATCTAAAAAAGAATATATTAAATTAATTGAAGAATTAAAGAAAAAACTTAATATTAAGAAAGATACTAAAATTAACATTAATGAGTTATCAAGCGAAGATAAAGAACTATATAATAAATTATGCAATGATAAATTGCTTAGCAAAACATTAATTGAATTAAAAGGGTATCATATATTAAAAGATAGTGTAATAAAAGCTTATAGTAAAGATATTTGGGATGAAGTAAAAGATAATATGTATTTATTAGATGACCTTGCTTTATATTGTACTAATTATAAAGTTAATGAAGATATACTTAATAAAATAAAAGAATCGGAAAATATAGATAATATATTTAATGATATTCATTTTGTAGAATTATTGCCTAATTTTAAAGATCATTTAATGTTATCTACTGAATTAATAAGAAAATTAATTCCAATAATGTATGGGGGAAATACATACGATAAGGCTATGAATATTTTGGGATATAATCATTCTGATATAAATGGTGATAAAGAGAAAAAAGATTTATTAGTACCTATATGTGTAGATGATAATATAACAAATCAAAGAGTTATTAGATCACTTACTCAAACTAGAAAAGTAATTAATTCAATTATTAAAAAATATGGAATGCCTAAAATAATTAATATAGAAACTGCTAGGGAACTTGCTAAGTCAAGGCAAGAAAGAAATGAAATAGCAAAAAATAATGTAGAAAAGCAAGCTGAAAATGAAAAAATTAAAAATCAATTGGTAGAATTAGGATTGTTTGTTAGTACAGATAAGATATCAAGTACTGATTTGTTAAAGTATAAATTATGGAAAGAACAAAATGAATTTTGTGGTTATAGTATGAAAAAAATATCTATAGAAGATTTATTTGGAAATAATATTGTACAAATAGATCATATATTACCATATTCTAGGACTTATAATGATAACTATTTAAATAAAACATTAGTATATACTAAAGAAAATCAAGAAAAAGGAAATAGAACACCATATGAATGGTTTGGTAAAACTGATAAATGGGATGAATATGAAACATATATTAATAATTTAACTATATCACAGAAAAAGAAAGATAATTATTTATTAAAAAAATTGGATTTTGATACTGAAAGAGAAATGAGAAGTCAAAATCTTAATGATACTAAATATATAAGTAAGGAATTATCTTCATTAATTAAAGCATATTTAAATGTAGAAAAAGTTAATATGTATCCAGGCGCTATTACTGCTAAATTAAGGGCAAGATGGGGATTTAATAGACTTACACATAGTTATTTATCTAAGAATTATATTTTACCTAAAAATATAAAAGAAGATATAAATAAAGACCGTGATAATCATTTACATCATGCTATGGATGCTTTAGTAATTGCTTCTATTACACCATCATTACAACAGAAAATAACATTATATGAAAAATTTAGTAGATATATAGATGGATTAACTGAATTACAAATTAAAAATATTTCTTATATAAAAATTGAAGATTCTGAAGGCCAATATTATAATGATGATACTGGTGAAGTAGAAACTATTGATATAAGAGAATATATTAAACAGCAATTAGCAGAAAATAATATATATTATAATAGACATAACATTAGTAAGTTAGAATTTCCACTTCCATATGAAAATTTTGATAAAGAAGCAAAGTTAAGAGTATATGAACAAGATTTAGATACATTAAAATGGAATTTAAAATCATATAACACTTACACTCAAAAAGATATAGATAATGTTCATACATTAATACCTTCTATTGCTAAAACTAAAGTATCAGGTAAGATGCATGAAGAGACATATTATGGAATAAAAGAGATAGGCAAAGATGAAGACAAAAAGATATATAAAACATTAAGAACACCTATTGAAAAAGTTAAAAGAAAAGATTTAGATAATATTCCAGACAGACTTGGTGGTTCTAAAGATGTTTATGAATCGTTAGTAGAATGGTTTGGAGATTATGAAGTAGGGGAAGAAGTACTTAAAGCTAATGGGAATAAGTATCCTGTATCTAAAAGTGATAAAGAGCATAAAGAAATTAAAAAATTGAAACTATATAGTGAATATAAAAATACTGGTCACATGATTAATAAAAGTAATGTAGAAAAAGGTGGAATATATCGAATTGATGTATTTAAATCAAAAGATAAAGAAGATGATAAGTTATACTTTGCTGCTTATGATATATTGGAAATAAAGAAAATTAATACACTAAAAGAAAAGAATAGAGTAGATGATAATTTTAATATTAAATTAGATTATGGTCAAGGTAAGAATAGTAAAATTATGTCTTATACTGATATAATAAATAATTATGATTTATATATTTCTCTAAATAAAAATGATTTGATTAAAATTACTACTAATGATGGTAAAGAAAGTGTTGCTTATGTAGTTGGTTGTTCTAGTGGAATGCTTGAAGTAAAGAGTAAATTAGGAGATGGATACGACATTATAAAAACTGATTTAAATGAAAATAATATTTTTAGTAAACAGAGAGCACAATATCAAATAACAGTATCTACAATTAAAGAGATTAAAAAGTTATCAATTAGTGTACTAGGAGAGATAAGTGGGCTATAGACAAGTAATAATTAAGAAGAGTGAAAAGTTACACTTTAAAGATAATCAATTAATAATTGATAAAGATGAAAGTAGTATTAAGGTGCCACTTGAAGATATAAGTTATATATTAATTGAAGATTCATCTACTATTCTTACTACTAGGTTACTCGCTGAACTAGGAAAAAATGCTATATCATTAATAGTATGTGATGAAAAATTTGAACCAACTTCAATAATGTATCCATATAATTACCATTTTAAACAATTAGATGTGTTTTCACATCAATTAGAAATAGATGATAGTATTAAAAATGAATTTTGGAACCAAATAGTTAAAAGAAAAATAGAAAACAGTATTAGAGTATTGGAAATGACTTCAAAAGAAGAGTTTCCAATCTCTAAATTAACTGAATATATAAATGAAATAACAGATGGTGATAGTAAAAATAGAGAAGGGTTAGCAGCTAAAATGTATTTTCGTAGTCTATTTGGAAGTGATTTTATAAGATTTTATGATGATAATGTTAATGCAGCTTTAAATTATGGTTATACTATTATAGCGAGTGCAATTATAAGAAATTTAGCTGTATATGGACTAAATACTTATTTAGGAATACACCATAGTTCTAAAATAAATAATTTTAATTTGGCATATGATTTTTTAGAACCATATCGATCTGTAGTAGATAAATTCGTTTATGATAATAAAGATGATATAGTATTACCATTGTCTTTTGAATTTAGAAAGAAGTTAATAAATTTATTAAACAAAGAAGTATTACATCAAAATAAAAAATATACTATAGAATATAGTATAGGATTGTTAATAAAAAGCTATATAAAATCTTTTTCTTCTGGTGAAATTAAATTAGATTTACCAAGTATTATATATGAATAATAGATTTATGAGAGTAATAGTTATGTTTGATTTACCAGTAATTACAGAAAAAGAAAGAAAGATAGCTACTAAATTTAGGAAATATTTATTAGATGATGGTTTTATAATGATGCAGTATTCTGTTTATTCTAGAATATGTAAGAACAATGATGACTTAAATAAACATATTAATAGATTAAAAATAAATGCTCCAAAGACAGGAAATATTAGATTACTTCAAGTTACTGAAAATCAATATAATAATATAATAATGTTTTCAGGTACAAAAAAAGTAGAAGAAGATATATCTATAGAAAGTTTATTAGTATTTGAATAATAGAAAAACAGGTATAAACCTGTTTTTGTGATCTTTAAGGTTAGATCAAACCTAAGGCATTATGCCTTATTACAGAAACCTGTAAACTTTTAGTAATGTATGTCCAATCTTTCAGGACAATTTAATTATATCGTATTTTTGTCTCTTAGTCAATAAGTTTATCAGATATTTCTAAAAAAAGATTTTGAAGTTCTTTATTATCACAAATAATATATTCACAAGTAATATTTTTTGGCTTATTTAAAACAACTTTAATACTATCAGAATTTAATATTTTACTAATTAGAGTAGGGTATTTATTGATAATATTATCTTTTATCTTAGATATTTCTTCATTTGTAATTAATGATTCATTATTAATATAAAAACCATTAAATGTTATATTAACATTATTTTTATTATATTCATTTCTTAGTAAATATGTTTTGATTGCTTCATCAATGATATTAAAATTAATTATTTTATCAGATACTTTATATATATTATATTTTTCTATATTAAGATATTCAAATATATTATTACAACTACTTAATATGAAATGACAATTATCATTTGATAAATTATCAATTGTATTTAATAAATTAATAATTTCATTGGTGTTTAAATACACATCAAAATTATTAATAATAACTATAGTTGGTTTATCATCTAATTTTTTTATGTCTAAAAAATATAATTGATATAATAATTTTCTTTTCATAGATTTAGATATGCTATTATCATTAAGTAAAACATCATCAATATAAATATTAGTAAATTTATCTATAATTGAATTAACATCAGGTATTTCTATTTGAAAGGATATATTATTATCACTTTTTTTATTGATTTTTCTATCTAATAAATTATTAACTTTTTCATCTATTACATCAAATATTTCATTAGTATATTTAATTATTTTATCTTCATTTATTTTATTTATAACATCATTATAAATTAATTGCTTTAAAGTATTACTTTTAGTAAATTTAAATTCATTAGTAAAGTCATTTTCTTCATTAATACTTATAATATTAAAATCTTTACTATTATAAGTATTTCCATTAATTAATATATTTTTACTTTTACCAAGTAAACAATCATCAATATTATTAATTACTTTATTTTTATAATTACTATTTTTACCAAAGAAAATTATATTTTTATCTAAATTTAATATATTTGGTATATTATCTATATCTATAACTATTTCCATGTTCTTACCTCAATATTATTGTATCAAAAATAATTAAAATAATCTATATTTATTAAAATATTATTTTAATATTGTATATTTTTCTTATAAATGATATAATTAATTTGAGGTTACAGGACCCTGTTAATTTTTAGTAATGTATGACACAAGTTGTATAAAAAATGGGTATAAGTGGGTTACAGGACCCTGTTAATTTTTAGTAATGTATGACAGAATAACAAAAAATACAGAGGCTTGCAAGTTACAGGACCCTGTTAATTTTTAGTAATGTATGACTAAACAATTTAAAGATAGTTTTTATACTAGGTTACAGGACCCTGTTAATTTTTAGTAATGTATGACAATGAGAACTCTAATAAAACAAATAAGTGGTTACAGGACCCTGTTAATTTTTAGTAATGTATGACCCATTAATAGTTGGAATTATAAAATAAATAGTTACAGGACCCTGTTAATTTTTAGTAATGTATGACATTTTCATTAAACTTAATTAAATCTCTTTGTTACAGGACCCTGTTAATTTTTAGTAATGTATGACCTATTTATTTAATTCTTTTATAGTAGCATGTTACAGGACCCTGTTAATTTTTAGTAATGTATGACTTTTGTCTGTATCAATAATCAATGAATGATGTTACAGGACCCTGTTAATTTTTAGTAATGTATGACATCATATCCTAATTTTATTAAAGTGCTATGTTACAGGACCCTGTTAATTTTTAGTAATGTATGACTTAACTTTCCTACTAATAATTCTAACTCTTGTTACAGGACCCTGTTAATTTTTAGTAATGTATGACATCTTTGATTAATGTATGAATATCGCCAAGTTACAGGACCCTGTTAATTTTTAGTAATGTATGACTTATTCTGTTTATTTGGCTTTGCAACAAGTGTTACAGGACCCTGTTAATTTTTAGTAATGTATGACATCTATTTTTTGAATACCTTAAAAAATCTTGTTACAGGACCCTGTTAATTTTTAGTAATGTATGACATGTATCATTATCGTATAATGTGACTTCTAGTTACAGGACCCTGTTAATTTTTAGTAATGTATGACAAGAAGAATAATTTATGATGTAAAAATTATGTTACAGGACCCTGTTAATTTTTAGTAATGTATGACTGGTGATAGTTACATAGAGTGATAAGATTAGTTACAGGACCCTGTTAATTTTTAGTAATGTATGACAGTGGAGATGGCGGTAAATATGATGGAATGTTACAGGACCCTGTTAATTTTTAGTAATGTATGACTTCCATGTTGTTCATAAGAAACTTTATTAGGTTACAGGACCCTGTTAATTTTTAGTAATGTATGACGAACCAAAAACAGATAATATTCTCATAAAAGTTACAGGACCCTGTTAATTTTTAGTAATGTATGACTAATTTATTTAATTCTTCTATTATTTCTTTGTTACAGGACCCTGTTAATTTTTAGTAATGTATGACTCAAGATAATTAATACAACTACACAAGAGTGTTACAGGACCCTGTTAATTTTTAGTAATGTATGACAATGAACCAACAGCATTTGTATAAATCTTAGTTACAGGACCCTGTTAATTTTTAGTAATGTATGACTCTTTAAATTCTGATAACTCTTTAATCTTCGTTACAGGACCCTGTTAATTTTTAGTAATGTATGACCTTTAATCTTTTTGTATAGTAAATCTATGTGTTACAGGACCCTGTTAATTTTTAGTAATGTATGACTTAGAAGATATGTTAGACAATGAAAACGATGTTACAGGACCCTGTTAATTTTTAGTAATGTATGACCGAAAGGCTCCAAAACAATTACTTCTTCGGGTTACAGGACCCTGTTAATTTTTAGTAATGTATGACTATAGAACAAAAAAATGTATTTATAGAAGAGTTACAGGACCCTGTTAATTTTTAGTAATGTATAAATAAAACTTTTATTAAAAGGGTAGGTGTTTTATTATGATTAGTTTGTAAAAATTGCAAGGATATGTTTTTTTACAAACTAAAATAGCTATATACTTATGTATAATAGATATAGTTTGATATATTAAATAAGTGTAAAATTAATCTCATAAAGTTTACTAAAATAATAATAAATGATATAATTTATATGAGAGTAGGTAATATGATAAAGATAGATAATTTAAAACTGAGTAAAGAAAATAAAGATATATTAAGTGAATATAAGATAGAATTAACCGCTATTAAATTAAAAAAAATAGATACAACAGTTGAATCTTATATTGAAGATATATATAAATACTTAGAATATATAGAAGAAAAGAAACATATAAATAGTGCTTTAAATATTAATGAAGAAGATATAATTGATTATCTTACATACTTAGATAAAAATAATTATGAAAAGACTAGTATTGTTAGAAAGATAGTATCTATAAAGTTATTTCATAAATATCTAAGTGAAAAATATCATATTGAAGATATAAGTATTAAGATAGATAAACCTAGAGTAAGAAGAAAATTACCTAATATTCTCTCAATAGAAGAAGTAGATAATTTATTAGATATAGAATTAAATAATGCTTTTGATTATCGAAATAAAGCTATGCTTGAACTTATGTATTCTTCAGGACTTAGAGTAAGTGAGTTAGTAGATTTGAAATTAAAGGATATTGATTTAGATAATGGTTATGTTAAATGTTTTGGTAAAGGAAATAAAGAAAGAATAGTTCCAGTAGGAGAACTAGCAGTAGAATACTTAAAGAAATATATCTATGAATATCGAGATAGTATGAAGAAAGGTTATTATACTGAAAATATATTTTTAAATAATCATGGTAAAAAGATAAGTAGACAAGGTTTCTTTCTTATTATAAAAGATATAGCTAAGCAAAAGAATATTGATAAGAATATAACTCCACATATGTTAAGACATTCTTTTGCTACTCATTTATTAAATAATGGAGCAGATCTTCGTACTATTCAAGAAATGTTAGGACATTCTAGTATTACTACTACTCAGATATATACAAATGTTAGTACTGATATATTAAAAGAAAATTATGAATTATATAAAAGGAGAGATTAAATATGGAATTAAATAGATTAATGTTTAGAGAATATGATATAAGAGGTATATGGAATGAAGATATTACTGAAGAGATATCATATCATATAGGTAGAGCTTATGCTACTAAATTACTAAGTTTTGGTAAAAATAAAATGATTGTAGGTTATGATAATAGATTATCTAGTCCGATAATTGAAGAAAACTTAGTAAAAGGATTAACTGAGGGAGGAGTAAATGTTGTTAGACTTGGTTTAGTAACTACTCCTATGTACTATTATGCTTGGGATAAACTAAATATTCATGCTGGTATTATGATTACTGCTTCACATAATCCTAAAGAATATAATGGCTTTAAAATGAGTTATAATGGTATTCATAATATGTTTGGTAAAGATGTAAGTGATTTATATTATGTAATAATAAATGGTATATATTCTGAAGGAAATGGTACGATAGAATATGCTGATATTAAGGAAGACTATGTTAAGATGATACATAATCATATTGATATGGGTAATAATAAATTAAAAGTAGTATATGACTGTGGTAATGGTACTACTAGTATAGTTGCTCATGATATCTTTAAAAGTAATGAATATATAGAATATATTCCTATATTTGATGAGTCGGATGGAACTTTTCCTAATCACCATCCTGATCCTGCGGTAGAAGAGAATCTAAAACAACTAAAAGAAAAGGTACTTGAAGTAAAAGCTGACTGTGGTATTGCCTTTGATGGTGATGGCGACAGAGTAGGGGTAGTGGATAATCAAGGTAATATGATACCAATAGATAAATTTATGATAATAATATGGAGAGATATTTATAATAAAGTAGCTAAAAAAGAAGGCTTTTTTGATGTTAAATGTTCTAAGGCTTTAAAAGATGAATTAATTAAATTAGGTGTTAAACCAGTAGAAACTAGAACAGGAAACTCTTATACTAAAAAAATATCTGTTGAGAATGATTATCCATTTGGTGGAGAAATGTCAGGACATTTATATTTTAGAGATAAATTTATTGGTAATGATGATGGTATATATGCTGGTTTAAGATTAGTAGAAATTTTATCTAAAACTAATAAGAAATGTACTGAATTACTAGATAATATCCCAGTATATTATTCTACTGATGAAAATAAAGTCCCAGTAGAAGATGCTATTAAAGATAAAATAGTAAGTAGAGTAGAGGAGTATGCTAAAGAAAAAGGTTATAACTATCTTACTATTGATGGTGTTAAAGTATTATATGATGATGGTTTTGCTTTAGTTAGAAAGTCTAATACTACTCCTAATATAACAACTAGATATGAAGCTAAAACTAAAGAAAGATTAGAAGAAATTACTAATGAATATAATTCTTTATTAAATAAATTAAAAGAAGAAGAGTAATTATAAACAAGTACTATAAAGTAAAAGAAGAGTAGGTAACCCTATTCTCCTTTTTCTTCAAAATTATTAGTACTATTCTTCTTAGTACAATGACAATTATCTTTATGACAATCACAAGACATATCAGTATCTAAATTAACATCATTACAATGACAATCAAAATTATTAGATTTAGTCTTAGTCTTATTATCTTTGTTTTTCTTACTCATTTTAATTACCTCCAATAATAGTATTTACTAAATTAATTATATTATACTCATATTCTCTTTTTTGTAGAAGTTAACATAATATTAATTATAGGAAGTAAGATATTTGATTAAAAGTAATATAGTTGTTAACCTTAAATTACCATATAAAATAAGACTTTAGATAGTATTTCTCTTTTTATATTACATATAATATTATTATAGTTATTATTTTAAATATAAATTTATTTTATAAAAAAATTAACTATATAATTATTTATATTATTATACAGTTAATTAATTATATACGTTCTTATTTAATTTGAGATGGATACTTCATCATCTACTATTAATAAATTTATTTAAATAATCATTAAATATATTATTATAGTTCTTCCCTATTTTTAGTAAAAATTAAAGTAGGGGACTTAAATTAAAATTTTTGAGCCATAATTTCTGCTATTTTGTCTAATACTTCACTAGCATTACTTTTATCTATTTCATCATATCCTAGTTCTCTTAAGGCTCTTATTTTAGCAGTATTTAATTCTTGTGTTCTAGTTAATTTTTCTTCTTTTTTGCTATTTAACATAGCTTCCCATCTACGATGCGATTCGGTAAGTTTAGTACGAGAAGCTCCCCCATTACTATATAATGTCATAGCAGAGTACATAATGCTTTCTAATATATATTGATTATTTTCATCGAAAGCAAATTTATTGGGATCAGTATAACCAAAATTCTTAGAGAAATATCCTAGAATGTATTTTAATTCTTTAGTAGTATTTAAGTTTTCAATAAAGTGATGGACATACTCAACAGTAGTATAGGCCTCCCCTTCTCTACCTTTATTCTCAATAAGTATATTCTTAAGCATTTGGCTAATTTCACCAATTAACATTATTTCGTCTTTTTTTAAACCTGCTAAGTCAATTGCTTCTTCTTTTTTTTGTGTACTCTTCTTTGTATCAAATATTTTACTCCCTACTCTTTGAAGATAATCATTTGTTATGTTTATGTCTAATATTTCTTTTTCTGATGTGACGTCAAGTAAATTAAATAGTAGTTGACACTTCTCATTTGGAAGTTTTGATAAATCGTCACCATCAAAATAATTGTAAACCATCTGTCTTGATACTCCTAAATACTTTGATAGGTTTACTTTGGAAATATTAGCCTTTTTTAATATTAAATTAACTTTCTCGACAACATTCATTGTTAGTCATCCTCCTATTGTTTATAATTATTTATAACTTTACATTTACAATTATATCATACTATATGTAAAATTACTAGTGCTTTTTTATTTTTTTCTTTATTTATAAGATATTATTTGCTTATATATAATAGATGTGGATGACATATTATTTTTAGATTACAAGCTAAAAATAACACTGTAAGATTATAGCTTACAGTGCCTTAATTATTATTTTACTTCCTTAATTATACCTCCACCTAGACATATATCTTTATCATATAGAACACAGAATTGTCCAGGAGTAACTGCCTTAGATCCTTTATAACTAAGTAATAAATTATTATTATCTAAGTATTTTACATTAATATCTATATCTGATTGACGATATCTAAATTTACAAGTACATTTACTAGGTCTTTTATCAGTTAAATAATTAAATTCTTCTATAATAGCAGTACTAGAATATAAATACTTATTATCATCTCCTACTGCTACATATAATATATTTTTATCTAAATCTTTTTTTACAACAAAAGTTCTATCTTTAGTACCACCAATATTTAATCCTCTTCTTTGACCAATGGTATAATACATAAGGCCAATGTGTTTACCAAGTATTTCGCCTGTATCAATATTAACTATATCACCAGGAATATTGGGTAAATAATTTTCTAGAAACTGAGTAAAATTTCTTTCTCCAATAAAACATATACCAGTAGAATCTTTTTTACTAGCGGTAACTAAACCATATTCTCTAGCAATCTTTCTAACTTCTGGTTTTTCTATTTCACCTAGAGGGAATAAAACATCTTTAAAAATATCTTTATTAACATATGCTAAGAAGTATGATTGATCTTTATTCTTATCTACTGCTTTAGCTAGTTTACCATCAATTAATCTAGCATAATGACCAGTAGCAATATAATCTGCTCCTAGTTTTTTTGCTTCTTTAACAAATAAATCAAACTTTATATATTTATTACACATGACATCTGGATTAGGAGTTCTACCTTTTTTTAGTTCTTCTAAGAAATAAGTAAAGACAAAATCCCAGTATTCTTTAACAAAATCTACTCTATGTAATGGAATGTTTATCTTCCTGCATACTTCTAAGGCATCATTATAATCTTGTTCTTGAGGACATATATTATTATTTAAATTTGGATTACCTAGATAATCGTTATTAATAGTACTATCCCAATTACGCATAAATAAGCCTATGACATTATAACCGGCTTTCTTTAATAGGATAGCCGCTACTGAGGAATCTACTCCTCCTGACATACCAATGACTACTGTTTTCATGGTTAATCACCTCACTAGTAGTCATTATATCATATTTTATTATTTAAATAAATAGTTTTATTACTAATTTTAATAATGATGGTACTAGGAATCCTTCTGTTAATGATGATATTATTATTAATATTATACATAATATTAGTAATAAGAAGTATTTCTTTATAAATTTTTTCATATTATAATTTTTTTCTTTTAAAAAGATTATCTTCCATAGGTTTATTGTAAATAGTACTGAGTATACTCCTAATAGAAGACATACTAATATATTTATTATACTAGTAGGAAAAGCATAGATAAGGGCCGCTAATAGGCCTTTATATTTATATACTAAGAAGAAAGAAGATAAAGAAAAACCTATTATAAAACCTTTTAAATATATCATAAATATATTTATAATTATACCAATAATAGACATTCCTAGTATCCATACTAAGATTACAAATATTATATTTTCAATAAAAGCATTCTTAAAGGCTTCTATATTATTTATGTTATTGGTATTTATATTAGTGAAGAATGTATTAATCTTTTCTATTACTAAGCTATGATCGGTATCTTTTAATACTACTAGAAATAATGATCCTGATATTATTCCTAATATTATTATAAACATTATAAAAGTATTTACTTTTTTATCTGGTATAATTATAGCTAGTCCTCTATTTAATTTTTTATTCATATTATCACCACTAAATTATATTAATAGATATTGAAAATATGACTAATATTTGATACAATTATATCAGAGGTGTATAGATTATGGGTAAAAAGAAAAAAAAGCAAAATCTAAGTAATAGAATATTTGCTTACATTATGCTTTTCTTAGCAGTAGCTTTCTCTTTAACTACTGTATTATCATTTGTACTTAGATAATAAGTACTTTTTTTATTGCCACTTCAACTTTAAGTAAACTTAAATTTTCCGTGGTATTTTTATGCCTAAGGTCATAAAAATAATAATTTATTTAACAAATAGATATAGTAATCCAATAAATACTATAAAAGATATAGCTCCTAGTAAGATATAGGAAACAAAGCCACTAGAACCTACTAGTGTTTCTTCTCTCTTACGTGGTTCTTTTTTCTTTTCTTCAATAGTCTTTTTAGCTAAGTTATCAAATGTTTCTAATTCCATTTCTACTGTTTTTTCAATTGTAGGTTCTGTATTCTTACCTACTACAAAATTCATATTAGGAGTTTCTATAACATTATAATTACTATATGAACCATTATCTTTTACTAAATCTAGGATTGTTTTATATTCAATTCTATTGTTATATCTAGATACAAACCAATTAGTAAATTTCTTAAATGAATCGTTATTAATAACATAGATACTATTATTTACTTTAACATTATTCTTAGTTAAAAATATATAAGCATTATTAAAAATAACTCCTAAATATCTATCTACCATCTGATACATTTCTAAATCTTCTACTACTCTAATTCTATCTAAAATATTATTATAAAATACTGGTAATATTAATGTTATGTTATAGTTATCTAAATTCTTATAATAATTAATAAGTTCGTTAGTAACTACTTCTAATGAATTTTTTGTTAAATCATAACTATCATAATTACTTTTTAATCTAATTGATATATTGGTATTATCATATTCTTTATAAGGAACTAATATATAAAAGCTAACATTAGCATCACTTAAATAATATATATTATGTTTTTCTAAACTACATATTAAGGTTTCTTTCATGTTATCCTCCTACTCTATATAAAATTATATCAAAAAAAAGATAACTTGTCATTACCTTTTTATAAATTTATAAAATAAACTTCATTAACATGAAGAGAACTCCTATTAAGAAGAAGATTATTAAATATTTAGTGTTATTATATCTTCTGGCGGTTGGCAGTAGTTCACAGAAGGATATCTGGAGCATAATGCCTGCTATTAGGGAAAATAGTATACCTAGTATTAAATCATTCATAATATTTTTTAAAAAGATATAAGCAAGGAAAGCTCCAAATGGTTCAGATAAAGCTGATACTCCTGTATATAAAAGGGCTTTCTTTTTATTATTTGTACTATAATATATTGGTACTGAGATACTTATTCCTTCAGGTATATTATGCATAGCTATTGCTATAGCAAGTGATATACCTAGAGTAATATCACTATTTGTTGCTACAAATGTTGCTATACCTTCAGGTATATTATGTAAAATAATTGCTATCATTGATATAAATCCTACTTTATATAGCTTTTTATCACTACTAATGGATGGTTTATCTGGCAAGTAGTAATCTATTAACATAGATATTATAATACCAAGGAGAATTCCTAAAAAGGATATAATAATAGTACTGATATTATTTATATTATCTCTTAATAAATTAATAGATTCTGGTATTAGATCTGTTATTGATACACAAATCATTACTCCTGCGGCAAAAGCTAAAGAAGATAAAACTATTTTATTAGTATCTTTCTTTTTAATAAAGATAAAGATAGTACCAAGCATTGTGGATAAGCCCGCTAATACGGTAAGTAAAAAAGCATAGAAAGTATTATTCATATTATCACCTATTTAAGTATATGAAAAAACTTCTATTATATAATAGAAGCTATAACCATTCATGATTTTTCTTAATATATATTCTTTTAACTATAGATACAATAGTAAAATATAATACTAATAATAATATTAAATATATATAGAAGTTAAATGGTAATATTTCAAAATGAAAGTTAGTAATTTTATGCATTACTATGGGTGTGATAATAGTTAAGATACCAGAAAAGATTGTTAAACCTGCTAGTACAGGAGATATATTTGATTTTTCATAAATATGTTTAGAAGTTCTAACATTATAAATAATCATTAATTCTGTGATTAGAGATGTAATAAACCAAGCTGTTTGAAAATAACTAACTTTTTCTATACTATTATATCCTAATACATACCAAAAGATTATAAAAGCAATTACATCAATAATAGAACTAGTAATACCCATAACTATCATATATTTAGATATACCATTAGTATTCCATTTTTTAGGAGATTTGATAAATTCATCATCTACATTATCATATGGTATACCTATCTGGGAGAAATCATAAATAAAATCTTGAAATAACATTTGAATTGGTAATAGTGGTAAGAATGGTAAAAAGATACTAGCTATCATAATACTAAAGACATCTCCAAAGTCTGCGCTTAAAGCCATTTTCATATATTTAATTATATTACCATATACTTTTCTTCCTTCAATTACTCCATCACATATTACTTTTAAACTTTTTTCTAAAAGAATCATATCACTAGATTCTTTAGCAATATCCGTAGCACCATTAACTGATAGTCCAATATCGCTTTCTTTTAAGGATGGAGCATCATTGATACCATCACCCATATAACCTACTACATGGTTATTTTCTCTTAATATTCGGACAATTCTTTCTTTCTGAATAGGATTTAATCTTGCAAAGACATCTACTTTTTCTACTACTTTAGATAAGGATTTGTCACTTAATTTATCAATATCACTACCTAGATATATTTTTTCACTATTTATACCCGCTAGTAGGCATACACTCTTGGTAGAATAAGGATTATCTCCAGTTAATATTTTTACTTTAACATCATATTTATTTAGCTTTTCTATAACATTTTTAACATCTTTTTTAGGAGAATCTAAGAAAGCTACAAAACCAATAAAGGTCATATCATTTTCTTCTTTTTCATTTAATACTAAAACTTTATTATTTTCTTTTTTTGAAGCTAGTGCTATTACTTGCATACCTTCTTCGGCCATCTCTTTAGCTTTAGATATTACTTTATTAGTAAGTTCTTTTGTTAATTCTTTATTTTTACCATTTATTTGTACTTTATTACATCTTTTTAATATCTCTTCCATAGCTCCTTTGGTAATCATTCGATATTCATTGTTATTCTTTACTAGGATACTCATAATTTTTCTATTATAGTCAAAAGGTATTTCATCTATTTTATTATACTTAGGTAATATATTATCTAAATTATGTTTACTACCATATATAAGTATTGCTCTATCAACGATATTCTTCATACCAGTACTATAATAGCTATTTAAATAAGCATATTCTAAAACATTTAAATTTTCATTACCTAGAACATCAATATACTTTTGTAATACTATTTTGTTTTCTGTTAAAGTACCAGTCTTATCAGTACATAGGATATCCATTGCTCCTAAATTTTGTATTGCTTCTATTCTTTTTACTAATACTTTTTTCTTAGCTAGATTCTTACTACCTTTAGTTAAATTTACATTTACAATCATTGGTAACATACTAGGAGTAATACCTACTGCTACTGAAAGAGCAAATAAAATGGCTTCATTAAAATTATTTTTTATTATACCATCTATTACTAAGACAATTAAACAAATAAAAATCATATATTTAATTAACATATTAGTAATGTTCTTCATTCCTTTATCAAAATTAGTTAATTCTTTTTGTTTGGTTAAATCTTTACCCATATAACCCAGATAAGTATTTATTCCTGTATTAGTAGCGACCGCTAATGCTTTACCACTAATTATAGAACTTCCCATATAGATAATATTTTCTATATCAAAAATACTATCTATATTTTTATTATTTGTTATCTTTTTTTCTACTGGTATTGATTCTCCAGTAAATACTGATTCGTTAACAAATAAATCTTTACTATCTACTATTATAGAATCTGCTGCTACAATACTACCAGCATTTAATACTAAAATATCTCCTACACAGACTTCTTCTGTTTTAATAGTTACTTCTTTATTGTTTCTAATTACTGAGCATGTACTAACTATTTTACTTTTTAATTTCTTATTAAATTTATATACTGAATAATCTTCACATACTCTAATTAAGGCACTAACAATAGCAATTAAAATTATTACTAATGATCCTAATTTATCTCCTAGACAAAAGTTTATTATAGCTAGGAATAATAATATTAATATAAATTCATCTTTAAAAGCATTAATTATGAAATATAAGATACTTCTATTTTTTTCTTTTATAACTATATTTTTACCATACTCTTTTATTCTTTTATTTACTTCACTATTAGATAAACCACTATTACTAGTATTATATTTAGTATATATTTCTTCTATATTTAATTTAGATATTTCTTTATACTTATCTAAAATAGTATTATTATCTATTTTATTCATAGTACCACTTCCTTACTATCTAAGATAATTATACAATAAAATTATTATCTATACAATAGAAAAGATAAGACTACTATTAAATCTTATCTTTAGTTATATCTTCTAATGTATAATTTATTACTTTAGCTAATTCTTCTAGTGTAGTATCTATTTGATAACCTATTTTACCTCCACTAAAGATTATTCTTTCTTGATCTTTAGCACTCTTATCTATAATAGTTGTAAAATTTTTTTTCATACCTACTGGTGAACATCCTCCATGAATATATCCGGTAAGAGGAAGTAATTCTTTAGATTTAATCATCTCTATACTCTTTTCTTCTACTACTATGGCTGCTTTTTTTAAGTCTAATTCTTTATTTACTGGTACTAAGAATACATAATGATTACCTGATTTACCAATGGTTACCAATGTTTTAAATACTATATTATAATCTTCACCTAGATAGTCTGCTACTTCAGTGCCACTAATCGCAGTACTATTAATATAGTTATATACTTTAAAATTTATTTTATTTTGTTCTAATATTCTAATTACATTAGTTTTTTCTTCATTCTTTTTCATTTTTTACTTCCTTATCATAGTCTTCTAGAAAACTCTTATATACACCATTAGTCTTAGTACCTAGAATACAATTTAAATTAACATTATTCATACTAGTAAAGATATTACGATCAATACTAGGATTATTCTTTTTTAATTCTTTAATTAATTCTTTTATTTCTTTTCTCTTACTAGTACCATCATTAGTATTATAATTTCTTTCAGTAAATTTGCAAGCACAATTTATAAAAGTTAAATTATTACTATTCTTCCATGATATTATTGATGCTTCTTCAACCATATATAATGGTCTAATTAACTCAATACCAGGAAAGTTATCACTATGTAGTTTAGGCATCATTGTTTTTACTTCAGAACCATAAAACATTGATAATAGTGTTGTTTCAATAACATCATTAAAATGATGTCCTAAAGCTATTTTATTACAACCTAACTCTTTAGCTTTACTATATAAATATCCTCTTCTCATCTTAGCACACATATAGCAGGGACTATCATAACTAATTTTATCTACTACTTCAAATATATCACTTTTGAATTCTTTTATAGGTACATTAAGAGTCTTAGCATTCTCTAATATATTCTTTTCATGTATTTCATCATATCCAGGATTCATTACAATGTATTCTGCTGTAAAAGGAACCTTTCCATGTCTTTCTAATTCTTGTATACATTTAGCTAGTAAAAAAGAATCTTTACCACCTGATATACATACCATTACTTTATCATTTTCTTTAATAAGTTCATATTCTTTTACTGCTTTAATAAATTTACTCCATATCTCTTTACGATATTTTTTTATAATACTTCTTTCTATTTCTTTATATCTTTCCATAATATCAACTCCCATAATCTAAAAGAGCAAAATATATATTATAATCTAGTATAATTGCCCTTAATTTTATTCATCTTTCAATAACCAATCTACTACATTTATTTTAGCTACAAATACATTTTGTTCTCTTGTTAAATTAAATTTATTATTCATTTTTATTATTCCTTCTTCAGTAATTAATTTTTTTCATATATATATCAATAATATTATACCAAATAATCATTGTTTTGTCTTTTATTTATAGAAAAATATATATAAAAAGTGGAGCCTTTCGGCTCCTCAGGGGGAAATATTATTATCAGTTCGTAACAATTTAATAATAGATTAAAATCTTACAAAATAAGGCTTTTTATTTTATCAAAATTTATCAAAGTTTATAAAAATAACTTTATTTTTGATGTTTAGTATCTAATTTTGGTATCTAGAAAATAGAGATGACGCAGTGACACATTGTATGAGAGTACCCTACATACATTTATAATGTCATAGTGTCATTTATTCTACTTCACTAGACATAAATTCATTAATACTATTTATAATAAAATCTGGTATTATATCAAATTTAATTAAATCTAACGAAAATATGTAATCATTTTCAATATGATATATTTCATCAATAAATTTTAATACTATGCTGTTTTTTTCTTTTAATTTATCCCTATTATCAGATAGTTCTAAATAAACTCTAAATAACTGCAATTTTTTATAATTATTTGTTTCCATTTTATAATTTTCTAAAATATATCTATTATTAAGATTATCTGTTAATATTTTATGACTATCAAACGATTTTATAAATTGTCTTATCCATTCTTCTCCATTTTTTATTTCTGTGATAGATAGATTTTCATAATGTTCATTATCTATCTTTCTTCTTAAGTTATCTCCATGTATGATTGAAGATAAAATATCATAAGCATTTTCTTCACTACTCTTTTTAGTAGATATATGCTCTAAGTATTTTCTTAAAAAACAAATTCTAGAAATTATATTATTTTCTTCATTTATCGATTCATTATAATAAAACTTTATTGTCGATAAAACATCAGAGGGAATACTTATTTTTTGTTCTTTAATTACACCATCGTTATTTTTTAAGTACCACATATTGGTTTCTTTTGTAGGTTTATGATTTATTCCGAAATCTATTATTGGTTCAAAATCATGTGTTAACATTAAAACTGTTTTATTATAAAAACTACCAGCATAATCACCTTTATTAGAAAATAATCTATTAATAATTGCGTACTTCTTATTGCCGTCAAATGAAGAAATTGGATCATCTAATATTATTAAACCTGGATTTTTGCTTAAAGCATAATACATGAACAATACTAAAGCAAATGCATTTTTTTCTCCCCAACTTAAATGTTTTTCTATATCAGATACTTGTATTTTTTCATCTTCGCTATTAACATATTTTAAAATTGTTATAGAGTTTTTTTCATCACCATCTTTAATTATGTCAAACTCATAATTAAACCCTGCCAATTTTAGAAAACTATTTATTTCCTTTTTACAACTAGACATCTTAGATATTACAAGGCTATTAATTTTTCCAATTTCTTTTTGTAAATCTGAAATTTTTCCTATCATTTCATCGATTGAACTATTTATTTCATCAATTGATTTAGTTAAAGTTTTATTGTTAAAATATTCAAGATTTTCATAACTTATTTTTAAGTCTAATAGTATATTAGATAAATTTGAAATATCATCTTTTTCTATTTTATAAGAATCAAAAGTAGTAATATTATATATCTTTTCTTTTAAGTATGTTACTTCTGACATAAATTTTGTAAATATTAAATCTTTCTCTGCACTCGGAATGTTTTCCCTTATACATTTTTCTATTTTTTGTGAGTTTTCTGTATTCAAATATACTTTAGTATTATCAATAATATTTGAAAACTCCGTTAAATTACTGACATTTGCTTTTGTATAATATGAATTAAATGCTTCATTTTCTTTTTTATGACCTTGTTTAAATTTTTCTGCACAGTATGGACAAATTTCTCCATAATCATATGTTTTGCCCTTATTTTTCCAATCAGACCATAAGATATTTTTTTCTTTATCAGAAAGGAATAGTGCATATTTATTTAATTCTTTTGGAATATTAAAAATATTTTTTTCAGATTTTATACTAGAATACATTCCTCTTGAATCAATAGTATTCTTTTCCTTTTTATAATTAATTTTAGAAGATAATTTAATTAATTGTTCATTAAGCTTATTTAAATCTTCGCTTCCTATAATTTTTTGTTTCAATTCATGCAATAAATCATTAATGTTTTTTCTCTGTTCATCATATTTATCTGACTTTATAAATACTTCAAAAGAATTTTCAATTACATTACTTCCATTAAATACTACATTATTTACAAAATCACTATCAAATAATTCTACATTATTAAATTTTGGATTACATTCAACATATGGTATTTCCTCTTTTCCAAATGGTTTTAATAAAGATAAATCTTTCTCCTTATTTAATAATGCTTTAGCAATAGTAGATTTACCAGTACCATTGATAGCAAACTTGATATTCAAATTACCTTGTTCTATAGTTATTAATGCTTCTTTAATATTATTACAATTTTTAATTACAACATTACTCATTTAATACCTCCAAAAAAAGTGCTGTACAAAAAGACCGAAGCCATGTACAAGCACTTCATTAATACAATTATATCATCAATTATACATTTTTGTACTTAAATATAACAATTTTATGTTCTATTTTCTTATTTTTTATTTTATTTGAAATGTTTTCTCCATATATAACTTCAAAACATTTCTTAGCCTCATCATATGTTTTAAAATTAAAATATGTTTCTATCTGTTTAGCAATAGTAAATTCATTCGATAAAATCCAATTATTATAATCTCTAGTTCTTGTATCTTTAGTTCTATTCCTTATTTCTTCGAACTCACTATCTTCATCATTTTCTATTAATATAATTATTCCATTTAATTTTAATAATCGTTTTAATTCACTTAAACATTTATTTCTTTCATCTATATCTACAATAGTACCCAATACCCATGAACAAATTATTAAATCTATTTGATTATTTTCTAAATTAATATTTGATAAATTAGAACATATAAATTCTGAAGTATCTTTTTTCGATTTTGTTTTTGCTTTTTCTAATTGTTTGGCGGATAAATCTATTCCAATATATTTTTTAGAATACTCTTCTAAAATTTTTAAAAATTTTCCAGTCCCACAACCTGCATCTAAAACTATTTTATCTTTACATATATCTTCTAAATAAGAACCAACTTTATTTTCTCCATCTTCAGCAATACTAAAGATTTCATAATAATCATTATTTTCATAATATGCTTTAGAATCTTTTAAGAGATTTTTGGTATCCATTTTCTTCACCCTTTTCATACGTTTTAGTTTCAGGAAAAATCATATCAACCATATATTTAGCAATATTTTGTGATTTGCCTATTGCAGGTCTAAAATGCATATGCACTCCTGGTACTGTGTTAATTTCAATTATTCTATAACTATCATCATTTTGTAATTCTTCTATTGAATTGGTCATAAAATCAATTCCTACATATGGAAGTCCAGGAAATGCATCTAAAACTCTCATACAAATATCAATAACACTAGGATGTACTCTATCAGTATAATCTTCACATATTCCTCCCATAGCAACATTAGAATTTGGTCTTAAATATACTTTTTCTCCTAAAGTTGGAATAGTATCCATACTTATACCATTTGCTTTAATATATTTATACATTTCATCATCAACTAAAATTTCACATAATGCATTTGTTCTTGGATTCATTCTACAATAGTTTTCAATTGCAATTAATTCTTTTATAGAATGTTCGCCATCTCCATATACATGAGCAGGATCTCTATGAAGAACTGCATAATCTCTATTTCTTGTTACAAACACTCTATATTCTTTTGCTTTAAAATATTCTTCTATTAGTACTTTAGTATTTATTCCCCTATTTTGAGTTATCTTATCTATTGCTTTTAGCAAATCCTTTTCAGAAGTTATATTTGTATAAACATCATAACCATGAGAACCAAAAACAGGTTTTAAAACAACAGGACAATCAAATACTTTAAATGCTTTTAAAATATAATCAGAGTCAGTTATATTGAATACTTCACCCATAGGAACACTAATCCCATTATTTTGTAGTATATGTTTTGTTATTCCTTTATCACCAGCAAGTATTGACACATTATATGGCATTATAGAAGAATCTCTATCATAAATTAATTCATCATGGCCATTGAAAGACGCTTTAATTAATTCTAAACTTTCATCTAATACTTCAACACTTATACCTCTTTTTAACATTTCATATATCAATATTTTTTGATTAGAATGTAAATTTTTATAAATGTTTTCCATTTTACCATCTACTTTCTCCTGAATCGTGGCTTTCACTTGAATAATCATATGAAGAATAACTAGAATAAGTAGAATTATTTTTAGGTTTTGATGGTTTTCTTACTAATTTTTTTACACTACCTATAATATCATCTAATTCATCATTAGATTGTTCTAACATTCTTAATTGTTTTTCTTCTTCTGATTCTCTCCTTGCTTCATCTCTTAATCTCTTTAATTCTTCAATTTTTTGTCTTCTTTGTTCTAAGGCTTGATTAATTCTAGGATTATTAGATGTAATAGTTGGCATTTCTCTTTCTAGTTTTTCTATTAAAGAATCTATATCATCTAAATTATTATATCTAGTATTATTTACTTGACCTCTAGAATCACATCTGCTTTCACTATTATTTCTACTTTCACTTGCTCTAGATACATATGTTGAAGTATATCTACTTCCTCTACTTTCACTATTATTTCTACTTTCTGACATTTTATTTTCCTCCTCTTTTTAAGATTAAAACACCATCTTGTTTTTCTTGTACACTTCCTTCTAGTGCACTTGTAAAGTTAACTTGTTGGAAGTTTGAAAATATTTCTTTTACTTTATTTAAATCATCTATTTCTGTTCTAGGTTTAGAATTACCTATATCATATAAATAAGCAAAATATATTATATCTATTTTCTTTTGAAATTCAATCAATAAATCTCTATATTGCTTTAATGTATCAATATCATACATTAAACTTAAATAATCAGATATATTTGATAAAAACATATAATCAAAATGTTCATCTACTTTTAAATCTTTTATACTTGTATTTATAAAAGTAATATTTGTATCCTTTAATTGTTGTTTTAATAAATTATACTTGTTTTTTTCTAAATATAAATTTTGCCACAACTTGCTATTAGGATTAAAATATTTTGTATTAAATAAAGAAGAATTTCTTAATTCAATACCACTATTATTGTATTTAGATAATTGTTCTAACCAAAACATTTTACTTTCATCAGACATATCTAAACTTGAGATAATACTATAATCTAAATTCATATTACTTTCAAACAAAAGTAATTTTATAAAATCTTCATAAGATAAATTTTGTAATGCACTAATTTTTAGATCCATATATGGTTTTGTCAATGGATTTATATCAAATGTTGTTATCTCAGTTGCCCCTTGTAATATTGCATTTAATATATGGTCAGTTGAACCAGTTACTGTAATAACTTTTTTACTAGTTAAATCCAAATCTTTCATATATCCAGCAATATTTTCAGAAGTAAAAGGATATATACTATTAAATCTTCCCATAACATTTACCTTTGCTTTTTGCATCTAAAAATCTTACTAAAACTTTATCTCTTTTAATTTCTTCTAAAGATTTATCTCTTAATGATTTAGTTGTAATGCAAGTTTTATCACTTTCTAATACCCAAGGACATGGACTTACATTACCAAAATTATTTATATATATAAACTTATCTCCTGCAGGACATCTACGAACAAAATTAGGTTGTTTACCAAAATTATAATTAACTATTATTTGTCCATTATATTTTTCTCTTAATTCATCAATTTGAGAGATTAAAACTTCATTTGGTATTGTCTTAACTAATGATTTATCTTGTCCAGCAACTGGTTCCATTATTGAAAAGATTATTTCATCAGCTTCTAAACCTACTGAATCCAAAATTAAACTTTCTAAATCACATTGATTATTTGAATGGATAACTGAACCTATTCTAACTTTATTAACTGATTTCCTTAATGCTTCTAAACCTCTTATTGTTCTATCATAAGTATTGTTTCCTCTTACTGATTCATGTTCTAGTTTATCTCCATCTAAACTAACATGTATCATTTTTAACTTTAATTGATTTAATAATTCTACTTTTTCTGGAGTTATTAATGATGCATTAGTTGATATATCAGTAATTAATCTTTCACTTGCATATTTTAAGATTTCTAAAATATCTTTTCTAATAAATGGCTCTCCACCAGTTATCTTTAAATGTTTGAAATTATGTAAAACTAATTCATCTATAATATGATAACATTCTTCAGTAGTTAATTCTCCATTAATTTTTTGATTATTACAAGAAAATATACAATAAGAACAACTATAATTACATTGATGTGTAATTTCCCAAATTACTTTACCTTCATTATTAGGTAAAGTAAATTTACATTCCATACTATTCAAAAATTCATTAATCATATTTAGGTCATAACAATTATCAGTATTAATTACTAAAAAGTTACTTGATATATAATTTTCTAAATTATCTATTCTTTGAAGTTCAAATCTTTTTAATATATCTTTCTTTGATAAATCACTTTCTTTTAATCTTTCTAATCTTGTTTGATCTGATGCTGTAACATATATTATTTTTTCAAATTTATCTTGCAAATTATCATTAAGTATTAATGCCCAATCTACAATTATTGTTTTATTATCAAAACACTCCAAATAATTAAATAAATATTTATACAATACCTCTTTATATCGTTTCATATATTCTTCGTTATTATAAATGTAGTGATTTAAAATTAAAGAGTTTATTTCATCATATCCATTTAATTCAGGAATTACATTTTTCAACTCTAAAATATATGAATCATTTTTATATAAACTTCTTCTAAAAACATCTACATCTACATAAATGTAATCAGGATTTTGTTTTAAAATATCGTGAGATATAGTTGTTTTCCCTGATGACATTCCACCTGTTATTCCTATTAATCTATTCATACCAACACATCCCATACTTTATTGGAGTAAATGCTGCTATTTTAGTATTTCTATCAGCATTCTCATATAATCCCCAATCTATATCATTTGAAACTATATTATAATTCTCTTTTTCTAATTCTTTTATAAGATTATCTATTTCAATAGTTAAATCATTATTTTCTATATTAGGTTTATTGCTATGAATATATTGTGTTTTATTTAAAATATCTTTATTTTCATTATATATTGGTGTTCCAACACGATATGCTAAATAATGAAGTCTTAATTCGTGAGGCATTATTGATAAAATTAATTCTTTTGTTTTTATAATATCTTCTTTAGTTGATGATGGATAATCTAAAATAAAACTTGTTCTAATTCTATAACCAATTTTCTTTGTGTCTTCTATTACTTGTTTTATATAATTAATATCCATCTCTTTATTCATTAATTTTAATAATCTTTCACTTCCTGTTTCAATACCAAAGTGAACCCATCTAAATCCAACCTTATACATATATTCTAAAAGTTCTTTATCATAACACTTTATACTGCATAAAGCACCAAATAAACATTTGATATTTCTTTTCTCTATTTCCTTACAAATCTCTATCATTCGTTGTTTATTTACAGTTGCATTGTCATCTAAAAAGATTATTTTCTTTGTATTATATTTTGTTATTAACGTTTCTATTTCATTAACAACATCAATAACATTTCTCCCATTCCATTTACCAAAATAATATGGTGTAGTACAAAATTTACAAGTACCTACACATCCTCTCGAAGTAATAATAGTTCTTGTCTCCATATATTTACTTATATCTAATAAATCTCTATTAACCATTGGTAATTTACTAAAATCATTTATTAATTTTTTCTTTTCAGTAAAATATATATTTTCATTTGTTCTAATAACTAAATTAGGAATACTTTTTAATTTTTCTATATTATCAATATTTTCTATTACATCAGTAATAATTTCATCTGCTATTCCTCTAATAATAACATCTATCCCATTATCTAAAAACTTTTGATAAAAGTGCGTAGATGTTTTTCCAATCATTATAAATTTAGTAGGTTTATTTGTATTATGAATTGTTTCAAATATATTTTGTATTGTTTCAGTAGTATGTAATGGTAATTGATAATCATAGACAAAAACAACTATGTTTTCATCTGATAAATATTCATTGATATTATTATCCATTCTATTGACATCCATATCAATTACTTTTACATTATCAATTTTTTCATTTATAATTGTTGCAATTTGTAATACATCTAATGGTTCAGCTAAAATAGACCTATTTGTAAATGGTTTATTTGCTGGATTAACTACTAAAACATTCATAATCAGTTCCTCCCTTAAAAGTTGGTTTCTATTATAGCACAAAATTCATTAAATAGTTATTATTTTATTAAATTTACCAAAAAAAAATACTATGACATAGATTATTGCTGTTAATAGCAAAATATATCATAGTATCATTATTAATTTTTCTTAGGTAATTTACTATAATCATATTTATTATTCCTTCTTCAGTAATTAATTTTTTTCATATATATCAATAATATTATACCAAATAATCATTGATTTGTCTTTTATTTATAGAAAAATATATATAAAAAGTGGAGCCTTTCGGCTCCTCAGGGGGCGGTTAGAATTCACGTACTTCAAAGTTTATATAAATACTTTTACCTTTATTTAAAGGGACTTAAAAGTAAACAAAATAACTAAATATTATAAGAATTTAAATTCTTGGTAGTTGAAAAGGTAGTTGAGATATTTCTGATCTACCTTTTTATGACAAGATGACAATATCATTGAGGGTGTCTCAAACAACTGTCATACTGTCATTACTCAGCTTATTTAGTAATAGGTCTTTTATGTTTATTATAATTTTCGGAAATTATAATTTTTTGATTATTATCTGACTTATTATCTGTATTTGAAGCCACATTATATGCAAATCCAATTATAGATATTATTAAAGCAAGAATTGATATTACAAATGCTACTATATTATAATTTAAAGAATTTAAATTTTTGATATACTCTATATTGTCATTATAAACATCTTTAATACCATTATATAAATCAATATCTATAAATTCACTATTTTTATCAGAGTATCCTTTCAATTTTATTTCTTTATCTATATCAATATTATGGAATCTCTTTTCATTGATTCTTCTACGCTTATTTAATAACCACTTATAATTAGTAAAATTTATTGAACTTCTCTTTGAATTTAGATATTTTGTAATTTTAAACTGTAATTCTGCTTTTTCTATTTGATAAAACATTTGATAATAGAATGGCATCCTAATTCTAGACAAAAGAGAAACAAAGTCAATAGGATTAAATCTATCTTTGAAAATAATTTCATTGAACTCAGTTCCTTGATGTTCTTCATGTGATTCAATACATATATAATGATCTTTATCAAGAATATATGATGTTCCCAAAAATGGTTTCTTTATATTTGACATAATACTTTTAGTTTTTTTATCAAATATATAAGTATATTTTATTGGCAATAAATATTTATTTAAATAATGTGAATATGACAATTTGCTGATTTTATTTTGAATTAAAATTCTAAAGTATTCTAACTCAACTTGTATATTTTGGTTGTCATCATTTTTAAAAAAATCAATATTAAAATAAAAATTAGCATATTTTATTTTTTTTAATTGTTTGTAATTAGAAATAAAATAATTGTGAATAGTGTTAAAATTATCTATGCAACGCTTAAAATAACAGACATATTCAACTACTGCCTCATCATTATTAATTTGTGTCCAGGCCATCTCTATGCAACTTAACATATCATCATCTAATAATTTTATTTTTGCTACGCTTCCATGCCCTGTTGAATCAAATTCAGGTCTTATATAATCTAGATTTTTTATTCTTTTCTTTCTGTATGAAATGTCTACATCAAAATTCTTATTTTTCTTTAACTTATAGAGCCTTTCAATGAGTTTATTTAATTCATTATTGTTAACGCTATCATATAATGTAATACAAAATAAACTTAGTTTTGAATCAAATCCATATATTTCTGATAAATCCTTAGTATAATATTCTTTTTCTTGACTTAGTATATTTTTCTTATATTTTTTAAACCATTTTCTCTTTAAATGTTTAATTCTAAGATTAATCATAAATCCCCATATTTTTAACTCTATAATACATTTTTTAATTGTTCAAAAAGTTTTAATCTTTCTTCTCTAAATACAATGGATTCATCTTTCAATTTTATCATTTCTATTACCTTATTTATATCAAACCATTTTACTTCTGATAATTCTTCCTCTTGAATAATAAAATCTTTTTCATTTAAATTTAATTTAACATAATAAAAATAAGTTATATGTGAATTCAAATCTCTAATCGTAAATTCTCTTTCGCCAAAAGACATTAATTCATTAGGGTTTACATCAATACCAATTTCTTCTTTTATCTCTCTTAAAATAGCACTTTCTAAGCTTTCATAAGCATCAACATGTCCAGCACATAATGCCCATTTGTTTGGATTAAATCTTTTATTTACACTTCTTTTTTGAAGTAAAACTTGTCCTTTGCCATTAATAATAAATGCTGCTACTTCATTATGCAATAAATTTTTATCATGAGCTTCTTCCTTATCCATTACTTCACCAGTAAAATTACCATTTTTATCTACTATTTGTATTAATTCCATAGTTATTCATCCTCCAAATTCCAAATGCCTAAATGACCTTTAGCCTTAATTGGTTTGTCTAATATTTTTATATTTTTTAATATCCATGCATATCTCCCAACAGCGTAAACACCTGTTATATATTCATTTTTATTTTTCTTTTTTTTTTCTATAAATTCATTTGTCATTTCAATACAATTTACTAATTCACAGGAACAAATTATATTTCCGTAATTTAAACAATTAATATCTACTAAATTCATTAACTCTTCATTATTTTTATATTCTTTTGGGATTTTAGTTGAACTAGCTTGAATATATAATTTTCCTCTGTAATTAGTTTTCCAGCTTCTAGTTTCTATTGTTTTAATACCATTTTTAATTAAAGTTGCATATGGTTCAGTTAAACTTAAAACTTTCATTTCTACACCTCTTATCTAACCATTTCCCAACTTTTAAAATAAATGCATTCATTTAATTCATTAAACTTTATTTCATAAATTCCATCATAATCTTTGTTGTTTTGTTTTAAAATCCATTGTGCAATTAATGTACAACCATCAATTGCTAATAAATTAATTTCTATTTTTTGTATATTCTCGTGTTTAATGTGTTGCCATTCTTGATTAATTTCTTCTATAGTTGTATAGGGTTTCATAAAAGGTGTTTCTTGATAATAAGTTGTCCTAGTAAATAAAGAAACAGCACTTTCAACATCTTTATTAAACCAATATTCTTTTAAATTATTCAACCATTGTTCAGCAAAATGTCTATTCATAATCTGCCACCATTAATCCAAATGTTCTCACCAGTAATAAAACTAGCATCGTCAGATAATAGGAACAAACATAGTTTAGCAGTATCTTCTGGAGTTGCAAATCTTCCTAATGGAGTCTCTTTTAATTTTTGATCTATTTCTTCTTGCTTCCAACCTCTTAATGATAATGGTGTTGGAGTAAATGCAGGACATATACTATTTGCTCTTATTTTTTTATCTGCATATTCTAGTGCAGTTGCTTTTGTAAAATTTATTATTCCAGAAGCAGCTACACAATAAGCAGGAGATTCTGTACATGGTACGACTCCTAAATGGGAAGATATATTCACAATAGAACCATTATTATTCATAATTTCATATGCATATTTAGTACAAATTACTTTGCCAAGCAAATTAATATCTAAAACTTTTTTAAAATCAGTTATTGCAAAATCTTTAATTAAATTATCTATAAAAGTTCCAGCATTATTAACTAAATAATCAATTTTACCATATTTACTTTTTATTGTATTAAACATACTGATAACTTCTTCTTCATTGCTTACATCACATTTTACTACTAATAAGTTTTTATTGTTAAATTCTTTTTCAGTTTCTTCAGCTAATGTTTTATTATTGTGATAACAAGTTATTACTTTACAATTTTTATCCAATAGTTCTTTTACTATTTCTTTACCTATACCACTTGTTCCGCCAGTTACTAATGCAATTTTACCATTCATGTTAATTTTCTCCTTTCATTTTTAATACTTCAACAGCTTGTTCTCTATGTAATTCTTTAACTACTTCAATTTTATCTTTTGAATACTTTGCTAATACATCTATATCAGTTATCATTTCTGGGCAATAATTATCATTACTATCTTGTAAAGTAGCAGCATAAACAATTTTTGAAAATCCTTCATACAAAATTGCACCCATACACATCATACACGGTTCACAAGACACATACATTGTTGCACCATTTAAATCTCCATATAGATTTTTATTTTTAGATGCACTTTCTATTGCTTCTAATTCTGCATGAGAATACATACTTGTTTCCATTAAAGTTTTATCATCACTTCTACCAATTATTTCGTTATCTTTAACAACAATTGCACCATAAGGATATTTAGCATTTTTACTTATTTCTATTGCTATATCAATATATTGTTCATCAGACATAAAATATCATACCTTTCTTCCATTATAAATTACTTAATTTATTAGATAATTCTTTTTTGCGTTTTTCTTTATCTTGTTTTTCTAGTCTTTCAATTAAAATTTCTTCAATACCTTGTTTCAATACTGGAAATATAGAATAGCACTCTTCTTCAGTTAAATTATGAATACCATCACTTATTTTAGTATAAATAGTATTAAATCCGTGTTCTTGCATAATGTCTGGAAGATAATTTTTTATCTTTTTTATCTTATCTTCCATTCTTAATTTTTTATATTCATCAAATTCAATAGATATTTCATCTTTATTATCGCTAAATACATCTATTAATAATTTTTCAAATATTCTTCTAAGATAGGTTAATGCACCAATACAAGAATTAAAACTATATAAAGAGCAAGCAGTTTTATAATAATCAGCATATTCTTTGCTTAAAAGTTTTAAAAACTGTTTATTATTTATTTCTTCATTCATGTCATATATGGAAGGATATTGACCAATTTTTTCAATATGACTATCATCTATAACTCTAAAATCAGCAATCAATTGATGTCCACAATCAGCTTGTGCAATTATTCTGAAAAAATCTAACTTTTGAAATTCATCTTTTACATTATTCGGAGAAGAACCTGGAGCCATATTTATAAATGCATGTTTAGAATTCATAAAAGTATATATTCTTCTTTTTTTACATTCATTACAATATAGTTCAATTTTTAAATTAGCATTTGGGAAAAATTTATAATTTTTTGTATTATTAGCTACTTCTATTTTTTTATATAAAGGTAATTTAAATAATTCTTCATTTATAAAAATATTTTCCATATCATTTGTAGTAATCACATATCTGTTATTAAATTCTATTTTTCTGAAGCAAACACTTTCTACGTTATTGTCATTGTCTGTCATAAAATTTCATCTCTCTTTCTATAAGTCTTTAGGCAATTTGCTATAGTCATATTTCTTAACTACATCATTTAGTTCTTCTACTGCTTTGTTAATATCTTCTATTGCATTATCTAATGTGTAATTTATTCCACGATCATCTCTTATGAGTTCTAATTTGTGTGTAATTCGTTCTAAGTTAGCCATTACATTTCTTGTTATATTTCGTTTGTTGCTGTCCCAATCTAAAATATCATATTTAAAAACTCTGCATTCTTTAATAATGTTTTTTAAATCTCTAGATGATTTGTTTTTAAATTCATCAGTAGATAGTAAAGTTGTAAATTGACCATATCCTGCTGCTTTTAATAATTGTTCTAAAGATAAATCTAATTCTTCAGCAATTTTTCTTAATACTTCTATATCAGGCTTTTGAACTTTCCCATTCTCAAGATCATTTAATGATGTATTACTTAATCCTATTCTTCTAGCAAGTTCTCTTTGAGAAAAGTTCTTTATATCTCTTCCACCTTCAATTAAAGCTTTTAAAGTAATTTCTTTATCCATATAAATACTCCTTCATTTATTAGGATATAAATTAATCCCAAATACATTATAACACACTTTGTAAGTTTTTCACAACAATTTTGTTAGTTTTTCTTGACAATAAAGTTTATTTATTAGATAATAGAATTGTAAGGATAACCTTACAGTATGAGTCGGAGGTGATGAAATTAATTGTTTGTAGTATCAGTTGTATTATTAAAATTAAAAAGAAAGGAGAGATGAAATGACTGCTGAGGAAACTTTAGAAATCGTATCAAAACAATGGTGCAATTTAGAAGATTTAATGAAGATTAGCCAAATTGGTAGAAATTCTGCACTTAAGATTAAAAGAACAATTAAAGATAAGCTAACTAAACAAGGTTATATGATTCCAAAGCATGTAGTACCTATGAAAGAAGTAGTAGATTATTTAGATATTAATATAAGTTATTTAGAATCTAGAGTAAAGAAAGGAACGTGATAATGTATGAAGCTAATTGAAGAGATAGATACAAGTACAAAAAAAGACATCATTGTCGAAGGACTAATGAGGTCTAAAGGTGTTTATTTACTTGTATCAAAACCTAAAGTAGGAAAGTCTATGTTGGCACTGCAACTTTCCTACTGCCTTACAAATGGATTACCATTTCTAGGACACAAAGTAACTCTTTCACCTGTATTATATATTAGCACAGAGTCTGATTTTGGTCAATTGCAGGACCGATATAAAACTCTAGAACTAACTCCAAAAACTAACTCATTATTTATTATAGATAGAGATGGAAAACCTACTATAAGTATATTTGATCACGAATACGAAATTGCTAATTTTGCTGATGATAAAAAGACTAATAAATTAGTAATAATAGATATGCTTAAAGATATGGATTTAGGAATCTCTTATGATATTAACGATTTTCAGGATATTGCTCAAAAGTTAATGCCTAAACTAAGAGATTTATGTGAGAAATATAATATCACTATTCTATTTACTCATCACTTAAACAAAAGAAATGAAACATTAGGTAGTACAGCTTTTGATGCCTGTATAGATGGAAAAATCACTTTGTTTGAAAATAGAAATGACCATAATCATTTAACTATGAAAGTAATTAATAGAGATTTTCCTGGTTTTGATATCGATTTAAAAAGAAATGAAAATCAAACTTTTAAAATAAGTAATCCAATTGAAGATGATGAACTTGATGAGAATTTAATTTTCTTCATCAAGTATGCATCATATAAAAAAGATTTTGAATTTACTTCTACTAGTATTATTCATGATGCTAAATTAAAAACAACAGCATTACGCTTTGGAAGAATGTTAAATTCAAATATCGATTTACTAGAAAAAGAAGGTCTTCATATAACAAAGTCTAGAACTAGTAGTGAAAGAAAATATCATTGTGTATATGAAGAACCTATACTTGAAGATGATGAATAATCATCTTCTATAAATAAGAACGAGGCACGTTTTGTTACGAAGTAATGAAAGTGGCGATAGTGATTATTTGGGATTTTTAAGGGTAAAATCCTTAAACTCACGATTGGGTTATGCCCTAGTGAGATAGGTCATAAATGACCTTACTACAAAAACAAAGAAAGGAGAATTAAATATTGTATGATGGAAAACAAGTAGTACGAGTGGTAACCCAATATAAAAAAGCCGATCTTTATAATATTGGTGTTGAAATGACTGATAGAAAAGGTACAGGTAATTATGATAAAGATAGAACTATATTTAATATTGAATATGTATCACTAACTCAAAATAATTTATATCAAGAAGTTAAGAATAATTTAAAAACAAGAAATATAGAATATCTAAATAGACCTAACACTAATCTTTTAAATGGTGTAACATTTACAAGTGGTCCTGAATTCTTTCAATCACTTGGAATGAAATTTAAAAATAGTGGTAGGACTTATCATACAGGAGATAAAAAAGGACAAACAGTAATGATTCCTGATATTAAATCTAAAGGAGATATAACAAAAGCTGTAAGTTACTTTTTTGACTCTTGTATGGAGTTTTTAAAAGAATATGTTGGTGAAGAAAATATCTTATTATCACAAATTCACTATGATGAAGATACACCTCACCTACAAGCTTATTTTGTTCCCGTAGTTACTAAAGTTAAAAGAAAATGTTTTGTAAAAGATGAAAATGGTAATGTTGTTAAAGAAGAAATAAAAAAGAAAGATGGAACTACCTCTATTGTACCTAAATTACTTCGTGATGATAAAGGTAAAATTGTTTATGAAGAAGTAAATGGTAAATTTTTAAACTGTGATCAATTTTGGAAAGATAAAGGTGGTAAATTATCTTTTCATCAAATGCAAAATGACTTTAATAAGTTTATTACTGAAAAAGGATTTAATCTCTATCGTGGAGATGTTGGTTCTAATAAAGAAAATCAATCAAAACTAGATTATGATATTGCCGAGAAAAAAGCCGAATTAGAAGAATTAAATAAAGAAAAGGAGAATACCTTAAAGATTATTGAAAACTCTAAAAATGGACTTAAAAATCTCGAATATAATAGTGATTATAGTAATGTATTAAATCCTACTAAAAGAAAACTTGGTGGTTATAAAGAAGATGATGTTTTTAAGATAATTAAATACACAAAAGGATTACAACACAAAATAATCATCTTAAGTACTGATAATGCTAATAAAGATATGGAAATTGCTAAACTTACTGAAGAAAACAAAACTTTTAAAAATAACAATGAATTATTAAAGAAAAATAAAATAATTAAGGAACAAAAACAAGAAATTGGTAGATTAAATGATTTAGTTAATATACTAAGTAATAATATCGAGAGTTTAAAAACTAAATTAGAAACTGAAGTTGATAAATGGAAATCTCTACTTAAAAAGATATGTAAAGCACTAGATAAAGTTTTAGGTAGAGATAAACCTAAAGATAAATTAGAAGAATATGAAAATATAGCTGATGCTATTAATTATGGTTATTATAGTAAAAACCATAAAAATAAAGATGATTTTGAAATAGAAAGATAAAACTATCGCACTTCAGTTGGAAAAAATAATTAAATATGGTAAACTACCAACTGAAGTGCGTGAATAGTCTAATCTAAGCAAAGGAGGAATGAAAATGGCAGTTAGACTATTAGAAGAAAGCAAATGGACTAAAGATGGTCGTAAATATATATGGTATATTTGGGAAACAGGTTTAGATGGTAAAAAACACAAAAAGTTTTCCAAAGCATATAAAACTGAGGCAGAAGCAAAACGTGCTGAAAAAGAATATTTAAAAATGGCTGAAGTATTTGAAGGAGATATGAATATGACCTTCAAAGATTTGTACACAAAATATTACGAAGTTCAAAAAAATATAGTAAGATGGTCAACTTTAAAGACTTATAGAGATAGAATTAAATATATTGGAATGTTTGATAAAGTTAAATTAAAAGATATGGATGCTACTCATTATCAAAGATGGAGAGCTGAAATGATGAAAGTAGATTGTTCAAATAGTTATAAAAATGAAATTCAAAAATTCTTAAAGATTGTAATTAATTGGGCAACTAAGACTTATGGTTTCAATATGAGTAAATTTTATAGCAGAATGGAAAGTTTTACTACAGCATCTGATTTAAAGAAAGAAATGGATTTTTATACTTTAGAAGAATTTAATCAATTTATATCAGAATCCCCTAACTTACAAATTAAATGTATGTATGAAACTTTATATTATCTAGGACTTCGTAGAGGTGAAGCTAGAGGCTTACAATGGAAAGATATTAATTGGAATAATAAATCAGTATCTATTACAAAACAAGCTGTTACACATGGATCTGAAACTTGTACAAATTATGAATTAACACAGCCAAAAACTAAAAAAAGTAATAGGATATTACCTATTGCTAATGTATTATTTAATGATTTAAAAAAGCTATATGATGAGCAAAAGCAATTTGCTGAATTTAACGATGAATGGTTTATATTTGGAAATTATCTTCCTATAACATTCTATCAAATGAGGCATAAGAATATTGAAACTGCTAAAAAAGCTAATATTAAAAGAATAAGATTACACGACTTTAGGCATAGTTGTGCATCACTATTAATTAATAATAATACTAATATAGCAGTTGTATCTGATTTCTTAGGTCATGCTTCAATCGAAGAAACTTTAGATACTTATACTCATATGTTCAAAGATAAACTTTATGATGCTGTAAATACCATAAATAAACTAACTTGTACTGATGCTACAATGGTAGATTTTGGTAGTTAATTGGTAGTTGAAAGCATTAATTTATAAAATTTAAAATTAACAAACCCTTGTAATTTCAAGCAAAAAACAAAAATGAGGAATCTTTCGATTCCTCTTCAGGGGGTTTTGGTTATCACACCTACATTTTACTTCGTAGAGTGTGGTCATATCTCTATGACATATTAATCATAATATATTTTTTTATAAAATACAATAGTTTTTTATTTGGTTTACACTTTTTTTATAAAATATGTAAACTAGTCTAGAGTGTCAACCTTTTTAAGTTCTTCTAGTATTGGTCCAAATTCTGGATTGGTTTCAAATGTTAAAAGCATATTTATAAATTCGTCAGCATCTTCTTTTGCTTTAAGTAGCATCTTGAAGTCTCTCTTAATATTAGCCATTTTAAGACCTAATTCTCCACTTTGTCTTGTACCGAATAGATCGCCTTCACCTCTTGTTTGGAAATCATATTCACTAATTTCAAAGCCATCACTAGTGTTTTCTAAGAATCTAAGTCTTTCTTCTGATTCTTTAGCTACTAGTACACAATAGCTTTGTGTATCTCCTCTACCTACTCTTCCTCTTAATTGATGTAAAGTAGATAAACCAAACATATTGGCATTAAAGATTACGATCATTGAAGCATTTGGAACATTAACTCCTACTTCAATAACAGTAGTAGATATTAGGATGTTAATTTTATTTTTTTCAAAGTCTTTCATTACTTTATCTTTATCTTTAGGATCTAATTTGCCATGAATGATACCTATCTTACTAATCTTACCAAAAGCTTTATTCATTTTTTCTTCTAAATCATATACGCTTTCTTTTTCGCTATCACTTTCGGTATCAATCATTGGAGCTACGACATATATTTGATGGTTAAGTTCTAGTTCTTTTTTCATCATTTCTAGAACATCAGTAATATCTTTTTCTTTTTTAAATACTGTAATGATTTCTTTTCTACCTTTAGGTTTACTCTTAATTGAAGATACATCGGTGTCACCATAGATTGTTAAGGCATATGTTCTTGGTATTGGCGTTGCACTCATTGAAAGAACATTAGGACTTATTCCTTTACTTTTAAAAGTATCTCTTTGGTTAACGCCAAAACGATGTTGTTCGTCTGTTATTACTAGGCCTAACTTTTTATATTTTACATTCTCTTGAATTAATGCTTGTGTACCAATAATTAAATCTATCTTACCATTTTCTAATTCTTCATAGATAGTCTTTTTGTCTTTATTACTGGTACTTGAAGTTAATAGTGCTATATTAAGTTTAAATTTACTAAATATCTTCTTAGCCTCTTCATAGTGCTGTACTGCTAGTATCTCAGTAGGAGCCATTAGGGCTGATTGATACTTAGATAAATAATTAGCATATATAGCAATAAAGGCTATTACTGTTTTACCTGAACCTACATCACCTTGCAATAATCTATTCATTCTCTTTTTTATAGATAAATCATTAATTATATCATTAACTGCTTTATCTTGATCTAAAGTTAGTTCGAATGGTAAACTTTTAATAAATTTATCTAATTTATCTTTATCTATATTTCTTTCTATTGCTAGAGTATCATTATTAATTTTATTCTTTAAATAATTAATTTTAAGTATATACATAAATAATTCTTCATACTTAATTCTTTGTCTTGCTTTTTTTAGTAATAAGATATCTTCTGGTACATGAATATTCTTAATAGCAGATTTTTTATTCATTAAATTATATTTTTCTTCTATATATCTAGGTACTAAGTCTATTACATCATAATCATTTTCTAAAGCTATAGTTTCAAATTTACTTATTTGTTTTACTGTTAATCCTTCTGTTGTATAATAAATAGGTTCTATTTTAGCAGATGGTGGTAATAAACCAAATCGTATATCTGATACTATTACTGTATTCTTTAGTTTATTATATTTACCTATAATTGTTACTTCTTTACCTGATTTTAAATCTGAATATAAATGAGCTCTATTATATAGTGTTACATTAAGTATCATTGTTTTGGTACTAATTCTAAAGATCATTTTCTTTAAACTTTTATTTATATATATAGTAGTTGGTTGTCCTTCAACTATACCATCTATTATTATTTTATCTCCATCAGATAGATTACTTAAATCACTTCTTTTTATTATATCATAACGATATGGATAGTAATTAAGTAGATCTTCTACTGTATATATTTTTATTTTATTAAGTAACTCTTTGGTTTTAGGTCCAACACCTTCAATTGTTTCTAATTCTTTCATATCTTACAACTCCTAGTATAATTATATCAATATATTTATAAAATGTCTACTAAGTTTACTTATAGTTAATTTAAAAAGAAGAATACTTAGTATCCTTCTAATTAGTATTTTCTTTATATGTTAAATATCCATTACTACAATTAGCCATACTTACATCTGTTTTACTACTATCAAATGGTACTGCTCCAACAAGAGAATTACAAAAAGTGAACATTATATGAGAACTTTTAACATTGGAAACATTCCAACTATTGGAGACATATATTTTTCTTAAAGAACCACTATTGTAAAACATACTTGACATATCAGTTACATTTGATGTATTAAAATTACTTAAATCTAAATTAGTTAATGAACCACAACCAAAAAACATTCCACCCATATTTGTAACTTTACTTGTATCAAAGTTAGATATATCAAGATTTGTTAACAATTTACACCCTCTAAAGATTCTAGCCATATTAGTTACATTAGAAGTATTAAAGGAACTCAAATCTAGACTTATTAATGAACTACAATCGAAAAACATTTCCGACATATTAACAAGATTACTTGTATTAAAATTAGTTATATCAAGATTTGTTAACGAATTACAACCAAAAAACATTTCGTACATGTTTACTACTTTTGATGTATCAAAATTACTCAAATTTAGATTAATTAAAAGAAAACAATTGCAAAACATACGTTGCATATCTGTAACAGCACCAGTGTTAAAACTGGATACATCTATATTTGCTAAACTTGAGCAACCTCGAAACATTTCATACATACTTATCACTTTCGATGTATCAAAACCTGATACATCTATGTTAGTTAGACTTTTACTATTAAGGAACATTCTACTCATACTAGTCATGTTACTAGTATCTAAGCCACTTAAATCTAAAGTAGATACGTTATCTAAGTATGCAAACATACCACTTCCGTTAGTATTAGCTTCAACTGAACCATTCTCACTACCTATTGATATTTCATATAAACTATTATTATCTTTATCTGTATACCATAACATTACACTACCATCTTGTTTTGAAGATATATCTTTACTATATTTTGCATCACTTGGTACGACATTAGTCTTTTCTATGGTTATAGATTCTATTTGATTTCTAAGTACTTCAGTATTTAGAAATGTTGATGTAGAACTAGATGGTGTTGTTGTTTCATTTTGAATTACATTTTCTTTATATATAGCTCCAGTTCCTTCTCCATAGATATTAAATCTAAAGTTTTGATTAGTCATACTAATAGGATTATCTCTATTACCATCTATATAAATATATAAAGTATATATAGATACATTACTAGTTACTATTTCATTTTCTGCGAGTGTTATAGTATCTCCCTCTTTTTTATCACTAAAGTTACCACTTGATATTCTTTCATTATTACCATTATATAATTCATAGACAAAAGTATTTTCTTGTAATGCTGTAGGTAGAAGATCTAAACTTAAATATAGATTCATAACAGCTGTATCATTATTACATGTTTTATGTAAATTTACTTCTATTTCTTTTATTAATCCTTCTTCTTTAGATGATACTGGTTTTAATTTACCATTAATCGTAGCTCCTCCAGTAAAATATATCTCTGGTAGACATAAGTTACCTGCAATACTAGTAGTACTACTACTCCATACATAATAAGCTAAACTACCAGTAATAGATAATACTAATAATATTATTCCAAGTATCATATATAATTTATATTTATTCATAATTTCCTCCCTAACAAAAAGACTATGAAAGACTAGTATTACTACTAGTTACTTCATAGTCTTTATTAATATTATTATTTATATTTAAATTACAACCCCCCCCAAAAAATTAACTTGTTGTTAACTATATTCAATACTTTCATAGGTAGGGTCTCCTTTCTAATAATTATCTCTATCTCTTAAGAATGGTGGAATATCTAAATCGTTATCGATATCTATATCACTAGTTCCTTCTCTAAAGATGTCTTCTCTTCTAGTAGAATTGAAACTATGGTATAGTGGTTCGCTTTGATTTTCAAAGCCAGTTGCTATTACTGTAACGATTACTTCATCATTTAGGTTTTCATTAATTACTGCTCCAAATATTGTATTAATATCTGTATTAGCAGCAGTTCTAATTACTTCAGCAGCTTCTTCTACTTCAAATAATGTAAGTGAAGCACCACCAGTTACATTTATTATAGCATCTGTTGCACCATTTATTGATGTTTCAAGTAGTGGTGAAGATACAGCTTGTTTAGCAGCATCTGTTGCTCTGTTTTCTCCAGAACCTACACCTATACCTATTAATGCATTACCTCTATCTTTCATAATTGCTTTTACATCAGCAAAGTCAAGGTTAACTAAACCTGATACTGCAATTAAGTCAGATATTGATTGTACTCCTCTATGTAGTACGTTATCTACTTCTCTAAATGCTTCAAGCATTGGTGTACTCTTATCTATTAATTCTCTTAATCTATCATTTGGTATTACGATTAAAGTATCGACATGTTTCTTTAATTCATCAAGTCCTGATACGGCTTGATTCATTCTCTTTTTACCTTCGAAACTAAATGGTTTGGTAACAATACCTACGGTTAATGCTCCTAAATCTTGACTTATTTCAGCTATTACTGGAGCAGCACCAGTACCTGTTCCTCCACCCATACCACATGTAATGAAGACCATATCAGCACCTTTAATTGCCTCTTCTATTTCTCCTTTTGATTCAAGAGCAGCTTCTCTACCTATTTCTGGATTTGCTCCTGCTCCTAAGCCATCTGTTAATTCTCTACCTATTTGTAGTTTGATTGGAGCTAGAGAATTATTTAAAACTTGAAGGTCAGTATTAGCTACTATAAACTCAACGCCTTTAAGACCTGATTCTATCATTCTGTTTACAGCGTTACAACCGCCCCCACCTACTCCAATTACTTTTATTTTTGCTAACTGATCCATTTCTAAACCAAACATATTATTCATTTTTAATCCTCCTTAGTTCCAATAAAGTTTCCAAATATTTTGGTAATACTAGCTTTCCCCTTTGAATTCTTATTATTTGGATTTATTAGTAACTCTTCATCTTGCTCATCTATCATCGAATACTCTTTTCCTCTAACTTCCATCTTATCTATAAAGTATTTTATCATTCCAATTGAAGTTGTATATTTATTATTTCTTGCTCCAAGAGTATCTTCTGTATATATTATAACATCTTTTCCTAAAATTTCATAGACTAAATTTTTAAATGCCCTTATTTCGGTTAATCCTCCAGTTATTACTATATAAGAAATATTTTGTTTTGTCAATAGTAATATTTGTTTCTGGGCTAATCTAAGTAACTCTGCCAATCTATCCATAACTATCTCAGTTACTTCTATTTGGTTTAATTTAATTACTTCACCAGCAGTATTTTTAACCTCATATACATCATTCAATGCTATAAATCTTTTATGACTAGATGCAAATTTTTCTTTTATTTCTCTTGCATCAAATACATTTATATTAAACATATAGGCTAAGTCTTTATCAACATTAATTCCTCCTAATTGAATTGTTTCGGTATTCATAAGTTTACCTCTACTGAATACTGACACATTAGTAGTTTCGTGTCCTAAATTAATAATAGCTCCTATGTTTTTATCTAAATTATTATTTCTTACTTCATAATAATCTCCTAAAGCTGATACAGTAATATCTACTACTTCTAATCCAGCTCCTTCCATAACTGATAGGACTGAATAGACATTCTTCTTTGGAGCAGAAATCATAATTCCTTTTATTTCTAGTTTATTACCAGTTTTACCTACAACCTTAGTTTCTTTTTCTCCATCTATTAAGAAAGTTAATGGTAATACGGTTATAAGTTCATAGTCTTGTTCTACTTTAGAATATACTGAAGCTTTTATAAGATTATTTACATCATCTGTTGTTATAGCATCGCCAGTTATTTCTATTTCACTAGTAACAAACATAAACTTAGCATTATAACTAGGTACTCCTACTATTACTTTTTTTATATCAATGCCTAAATTATTATTTATTTCTTTAATTCCATCTTTAATAGAGTTAATAGCTAAATTGGGATCAACAATTAAACCTTTTCTTATTCCTTTTGCTTTTTGTTCATAAGTAGCTAGAATATTTAATTTATTTTTAAAGTATTCTCCTACTACGAATTTAATTGTATCAGATCCAATGTCAATAGCAGTATATATTTTCTTCACGATATCGACTCTCCCTAAAATGATACAATTTAATTATAACAAAAAATAAAAAAAAAGTATATATTTTTTATTCACTATTTAATTTTTTTGCAATTTTATGTCTAAAAACACCTGAATTACTATAATAAATTATAATAATACTCCAAATTTTTACTTTTTTATATCCAGAGGTATTATTTTTATGACTTTAGGCATAAAAATACCTCGGAAAACTTAAGTTTACTTAAGACCTAGAGGCATTAAAAAAGAAAATAATTTTATTTTAGCAATCTCTATTGACAATTGCTAAAATAGTGGTATAATATAGATGTATAAAAAGGAGGATGATAAATATGAATATGAATAATCCATATGAAGAAAATCTACAAAAACCATTAGAAAAATATGGTCGTGATATTACTAAGGCCGCTAAAGATGGAAAAATAGATCCTGTTATAGGTCGTGATGATGAAATAAGAAGTATAACTAGAATATTATCTAGAAAAACTAAAAATAATCCTGTATTAATTGGTGAACCTGGTGTTGGTAAAACTGCTATTGTGGAAGGACTAGCTACTAGAATAATTAAAGGGGATGTTCCTAATAGTTTGAAAAATAAAAGTATTTGGGAATTAGATATGGGTGCCTTAGTAGCAGGAGCTAAATATCGTGGTGAATTTGAAGAAAGATTAAAAGCTGTTCTAAAAGAAGTAAAAGATTCTGATGGAGAAATCATTATGTTTATTGATGAGATACATATGATAGTAGGAGCTGGTGCTTTAGAAGGGGCTATGGATGCTGGTAATATGTTAAAACCTATGCTAGCTCGTGGTGAAGTTCATTGTATTGGTGCTACTACTTTAAATGAATATCGTAAATATATTGAAAAAGATGCTGCTCTAGAAAGAAGATTTCAAAAAGTATTAGTAAAAGAACCTAATGTTTTAGATACTATTACTATTCTTAGAGGATTAAAACCTAAGTTTGAAGTATTCCATGGTGTAAATATAAAAGATAAAGCTTTAGTAGCTGCTGCTACATTATCAGATAGATATATTACTGATAGATTCTTACCTGATAAGGCTATTGACTTAATTGATGAAGCTGCTGCTACTATTAAAGTACAAATGGAATCTGTTCCTACTGAACTTGATAATTTAGAAAGAAATATTATGAGACTTGAAATAGAAAAAGAGGCTCTAAAGAAAGAGAAAGATGATATTTCTAAGAATAGAATTGAGAATATTGATAAGGAGTTATTTAGTCTTAAAGAAAAAGAAAAGAATTTAAAAAATAGATGGGAAGAAGAAAAGTCTGTTAATACTAAGATTAGTAAAAAGAAAGAAGAGATTGATTCTGCTAACTTTGCTCTTGAGAAGGCTGAGAATAACTATGACTTAGAAGCTGCTGCTAAACTTAGACATGGTACTATTCCTAGATTAGAGAAAGAACTTAGTGAACTAGAAAAAATTAATAAGTCAGAGATATTATCTGATACTGTTGATGAGGAATCAGTAGCAGCTATTATATCTAAATGGACTAATATTCCAATATCTAAATTAGTTGGTGGTGAAAGAGAAAAATTACTTCACTTGGAAGAAAATATGAAGAAAAGAGTTAAAGGACAAGATAATGCTATTCACTTAGTATCTGAAGCTATTATTCGTGCAAGAGCAGGTATTAAAGATCCTAATAGACCTATTGGTTCTTTTATCTTCTTAGGTCCTACTGGTGTAGGTAAAACAGAAGTGGCTAGAACTCTTGCTTATGAGTTATTTGATGATGAAAGACATATGATTAGAATTGATATGTCTGAATATATGGAAAGTCACTCTGTAGCTAGATTAATTGGAGCTCCTCCAGGATATGTTGGATATGATGAGGGTGGACAACTTACTGAAGCTGTAAGAAGAAATCCCTACTCTATTATCTTGTTTGATGAAATAGAAAAGGCTCATAAGGATATATTTAATGTTTTACTTCAAATACTAGATGATGGTAGAATTACTGATGGTCAAGGTAGAACTGTAGACTTTAAAAATACTATCATTATTATGACTTCTAACTTAGGTAGTGAATATATTCTAGAAAACACTTCTAATAGTAATGAACTAGTTATGAATGAACTTAAGAGTACTTTTAAACCTGAGTTTATAAATCGTATTGATGAAATTATAGTCTTTAATTCTTTATCTAAAGAAGTTGTTAATGATATTCTAGATAAAATTATTAGTGATACCGAAGATAGACTTAAAGATAAGAATTTACATTTAGTAGTAACAGAGTCTGCTAGAAGATATATTATTGATTCAGCATATGATGAAAAATATGGTGCAAGACCTATTAAGAGATTTGTTCAAAGAAATGTTGAAACTTTAATTGCTAATGCTATTATTAATGACAAGATTAAATTTGGTAGTACTATCACTATAGATTTTCAAGATAATAAATTAATATTAAAGTAATGGAGTGATCTATTACTTTTTTATTGCTATAATTTTGTAAATAATGTCAAGTTTTATTGACTTTAGACTAAAAATAATATATATTTATTTTAGGAGGTAAGATATGGAGAATAAATCTCAATTTGATAATAATATGGATGATGTACTTAAAATTGTTAACGAACATGCTGATGAGGTAAAAAGAAAGGAAGAAATGGAAGCAGAGATAGCTGCGAGAAAAGCTTCTAGAAGCAGTGCTAAAATAGCTAAAAAAAATCAAGTAAGAAAGGATATAACTATGAGTATTGCTAGTGTAATACTTAGTTTGGCAATATTATCGAAGGTAGTTCCTTTTGTTCAAAGAGAAGCTAATGGCTATCAAAGTAGACAAACTTTTTATCCATCTATTGAATCAGAACTAGTTGATGCCGGTTATGGTTATTTTGAAGATGGTGAGTTTTGTTTAAACTCTGGTAACGACTATTCTGGACTTGAACTTGTTATTGATAGTAGTGCTGAAGGGCTAGCTACATATGAATTGTATACTTCTGCTATTAGGCTTGCTAAAAACTATAATGAAGTAAATAAAGAGAGACAGAATAATTCGCATTCTGAATATGGAGATAGTGAAGAAAGTTGTTTTTCTAAAGAAATAACTGTTAGATGTAAAGGTGGCGATTATAAATTTAAACAAATTTATGAAGGTGGCGGTGACTTTTGTTCTGTTATGGGAGTAAATAATCATGATGAATCAACCAACTTAGCATCGGCTACTATTATTGATGCTGCTGAAAAAGCAAAAAATGGTGATAATGCCGAGTTTAATGAAATCGTTAATCAAGTTGTTAATAAAAATTTAGGAAATTCCAAAGGAGGAAGATAATATGAATACTATAGTTTTAGATGATGGTATTGAGTATGCTATTGTTAGAGAAGATGTTATTAATGGTACTGAATATACTTTGTTTACTAATGTAAATGATAATTCTAAGATATGTTTTAGAAAGACTGTTATAGAAGATGGTGAAGAGTATTATATTGGACTAGATAGTGATAAAGAATTTGATTTGGTATCAGCTCATTTTACTAAGAAATTATTAAAGGTAATAGATAGTTAGTTGAACTTGTCAATAGAAAGTAGACAATAAAAGAACATTAATTAAATCCTAGTTG
>ERZ772882.165-NODE-165-length-94887-cov-38.077558_pt1 | contig 94887 bp, 89 predicted proteins | sample MGYA00580576_ERZ772882 | MGnify/ENA primary metagenome ERZ772882 (study PRJEB29015, sample SAMEA2737658) | human gut metagenome | biome: human gut; feature: human-associated habitat; material: faeces | place: China | collected 2012 ... | reverse complement strand
CACTGCAATTAAAATGACGACGAGATTTTTAATTGATTTCTTTTTATCCATATTATTACCACCAACCCTCTGGCCCTTCATTCGCAGGAATATGTTCTACATAGTGTACATTTATTGGCCTGCCTGCGAACTTGCGTCGTTCGTATGAACAATACCAATTAAGAATACAAGCCGAATCGATACCGAGGCTTTTTTGTTCGTTAAGTTCATGGTTAATATATCGGCACCTTTTAGAATTTGTAACCTTGTCTGTTAGTATAGACCTGCCAACTTCAGCCATATTAAAATAAAATAAGTACTTATCTGGTAATACTTCTGATAAGCCGTAACTAAATCCATAAAACGCATTATCAAAATCCGTCAAATATCTGCCCATTTTTCCTCCAGCACTTATATATTCCCAATCGGCGTTTGAATGGATTTCTATCTCAGCTTCAAAGTGTCGAGGACCAATAGCCGTTCTGAAAATTCCCCGTATTAAGATTTCTGTTGTTTTGCTATTACTTTTAATATCATAATCAAAATACAGACAATTGATTGTTTCGCTACCTTTGTTATTGTCAAATATATTAGGAGGCGAAACATACGTTGGCAATATTTTGTTAAGATTATCTCGGCAAGCATTGTTAAGAGCAATCAAAACGACCATTAAATTGATACAATATCTTACGCGATAATTAAGCGTTACACGTCTACCATCATAATCGACATTATTAACTGGATTATTATTACAATAAGCATACATATTAGCTCCAATGGGGCTACCTACCGAAGAAAGTAATATGCTTGTATCATCGGCATTCAGGAATCTGCCCCATTCCGGATTGTAGTACCTCGATTGCAAATAGTAGAGTCCTGTCGTGAAGTCATAGTTGTAGCCTCGATATGTTACAGGACATATCGCTGTAATTACGGCTTTTGTGGTTTCATCAAGACTTTCATCGGCAACATAAGTTATATTCCCCCATGGGTCATAGCTAAACGAAATCATAGTTTCGCCACTTGGCTCTATAATAGAGGTTACATCGCCTTGAATATTCTTTTTGAGAAGCATCGTTTGTCCGTTCAAGATAATGGCGCTCGGTGTATTTTCATTATTGAAATAGACAAATTTTGACGTAAACGTTATAGGTTTATATGTTACTACGCCATCTTTCTCCTGCTCTATATTATACACCATGTTTTGTACAGAAATCTTGCCGTCTTTCCAAATATAGTCAACCGAATACTCAAGGGTTCCGTCTGACTTATACTGCTTTTTTTGCGTTCTGAGTCCGCTTGCATCATAATTATACTGGGTATATGACCCGTCCGCTGCTTTAATTTCTGTAAGTTGTTTTCCGTTCCAAACATATGATTTACCATCATATGACACAGGATTCCCTTCAAGGTCATATTTTATGTCCTTACCATTATATGTTTTTAGACGGTCATTCCAAAGCATATAATTTGAGCCACTATCAAACCCGTATGAAGCCGTAGTCCACTTTTTTAATTTAGAGAACGAAGCACTAAGAGTAAATGGATACTCATAAATTGATGTTCTGTTTCCACCTGCATCATATCTATATTTGTATGATTTTCCGTTAACATTATCATCAAAACGGACAAGCTGCTCAGCCTTATCGTAAGTATAGCGATAACGAAGCGTTTTTGTACCATCAGCAGAAACCGAATATTCGTGTGTTATATTACCATTGTCGTCATATTCGTAATAATATCCTTCATTTGAGACAACTGTTTTTATTCCGTCTGTAACAGAAGACACGGTATTATACAGCGTTTCCGTCTTGCTCGAAGCCATGGGCTTTTCATCTTTTTCAAAGCTTTGATAAGAATAGTCCGTCTTTATTTCTGCATAATTTGAAGAAAGAGTTAATGGGTCAGACATGAGAACTTCTTTTTGCACTGTTCTTCCAAATGAATCATTTGTTACTGTAAAGCCGACGGATGCATCTTTACTTAATAGTGCAGAGCTGTTCTTAGTGTTTTGTGTATCCGTAGATATTTCAGAGTCATAAGACTTTGTTACAAATTCTGTTCCATTAACAATCTCAACAGCATTGCCATCGGAATCATACGTTTCGTAACTTTCCAGCCTATCACCGACCAAAACTTCGGTTGAATTTCCATTGTAATATATCGTTCTCGTTATTTCAGAATTTATAATATCAGTTTCAGAAAGCATATTGCCATACAAATCATATGAGTATTTGTAGACGTTTACTTTTGCATTTTCAGAACCGCTGTCGGCATTTCTTATTTCAATTATATTACCGCTATTATCATAATTATACGAGGTATAACCGCCATTCGCATAAGATGCCTTTAAAAGACGATTTCGATATGCACCCTCGTCATAAGTATAATTAACAAGCACTTTCCCTGTAAGCAACCCGGAAAGTCCTACCATTATACGTGACACATTACCCCATGTATTATAACTGATAATATAATGGAAATCATTATGACCTATGGATGTAATTCTACCCAAATTGTCATAACCATATGTTGCATCAAGGGATGAATTTTTGGATAAGGCAACAGATGATTTTGTAAGATTACCGGTTGTTGAATATGAATATGATGTTGTTTTTCCCTGCGGTTCTGTTTTTGACTTTAAATAACCGTTTTCTCGGCTATAGTTATATGTAGTTTCCTTGTCATTTTCAGAAACCGTTGACGTAAGATAGTTTCCGTCCGAAGTATATGAGCGCTTGTTAAACATTGAAATCAACGTGTTAAGGTCATATCCATTTATCGCGAGTGACAAAAGATTTCCAAAATCATCATAAACAATGTCGAACCGTTTTTTACACTGCAAACACTTGCAGGAGTCCTTACTTTTACAGCTACATATGCAGCCGTCGCCATAGGCACAGTCTTCCCCACAAATACAAGATGTTATGGTAGTAGACTGTTGAGGCTCTTCAACTACTTCTCCAGTAGAAGTATCGGCAGTATTTTCAGCATTTAAGGAGTCTGTTACAGCAGAGTTTTTATGCAAACTAACCTCAGCGATGGATGGAGTACCGGGTAAATTTTCGTAAACAAAACTAAACGTAACTTCAGTACAGTCACCTTTTAAGGTAACATCATCAGCAAGATATTGCCAATTTTTAATATACTGCTTTGCAGAAACAAAAATCGAGTCCGTTGCGGTTTTTCCATCGTCATCTACATAATTATATGTAACTTTAAAGCCAGCATTCCTATCCTTTAACAAACGCAAAGCAGATGTAACATCTTGTCCGTTTGCAGTTTTCAAATTCATGGTAGTATCTGATGCCACATATTTCCCTCGATACCAGCCTCCAAACGAAATTACATCACCTTTTTTTCCGTTCAATGTAATGCTTTGTGAAAACTCGACATTATTGTTTATACTTGCTTGAGGGAAACTGAGCATTGTCTTGGAGCGATTGCAAATAATATCGGTTCTTTTAATATAACTATTTTCACTATTCCAACCGTTTATATTATTATCTGTACCAATTTCGAAATTGCCATTTTGCAAATAGTCATATTCTCCAATACCATTCCCCTCTTCAAGCATGGCACTATCAACATAGAACTCACCGTTTGAGTCTCCAAGCCCTATCGAAACAGTTATTTTTCCAGAGCCAACAAAAGCTTTCGGTGTTATTTGCAAAGAATAAGTTTGAAAGTCTCCGCCAACTGCGGTTATTTCTCTCTCTTCAATATTTTGCATCTCGCCATGAGCATCAGAAAATTCCAAAAGCAATGCAAGCTTGCTGTCAGCATTCGCCTCTGCGGACTTTACTTTTACAGACAAAGTATAGGGTGCATTTTTAGAAATATTAACTGTTTGAGAAATGTATTTATCTGTTTTATCGTCCGAGGCGAATTTAATGGAATGGGCACCCGAATCAAAAGTTGTATCAACGACATCAGTCGCTTCAACATTCTCACTGTCCCACGAATTCGTTCCCGACTCGAAACTTCCGTTTAACAAAAGGTTTGAAGCCGAAGTTATATTACCGGATACATCCTTATTTTTACCTGTCAAGTATGTGTAATAACCTTTGTTGTCATATGTTCCAATATTTTTCCCAAAGTTATCAAACTGCTCATAAACTATCGCCCCGGTAGAATCCTTAAATGCCACTCCATAAGGGCCATCAGAACTAACTACAATTGTGTTTCCTCTTTCAAACGAAGAATCCTTTTTAGCAAGTTCTTCTATATAATTTATTTTCCCATTATCATTATATCCAAAACCGACTTTATACTGAGACGCAACACTTGCCGAAACCATTTCGTTGCTTGAGTTGTACTCATAAGAATATGTCTTGGAGCTATTCTTTGTTACAGAAACAAGATTTTCTCCATCATATTTATAAGTACTCATCATATAATATAATTCATTTGCGCTATGTATTTGTGTTCCATTAGGCATAAAACACTTGATATTTTCAAGCTTTCCGGCAGTATTATATGAAAACAGATATTTTCTGCCAACGCCATCAGTGATGCTCTTTATTGCAAAATAATTACCATCTGTACTAAGGTCACTAACATAAGCGATATTGATACTTTGTTCAGCATATCCGCTTGATGTTTTAACTGTTTTTGTTACAGAAATAAGCCTACCATATTTGTCAAAACGTTCCTTTTGCCCATCAGGACGTTTTACAACTATGTAGTCAAGCAAATCGCCATCATAATCATCGGGTACATCCAAAAGTTCCATAGAATACCCACTACTGCCAATCACGGACGCTTTCTCTTCGTCGAAAACAATTACATCATTATCTTCTGTCGTATTCACGCTTGCATTAAAAGCTATTATCGCTCCTGTATCAGTTAAATAGTTATATGTTATAACATTTGAATCGTTAACAACCGGAACAACACACCTATTATAATTACTTATCCAATTAGTTCCATACACATCAGAAACTGCATTTTCTTTAATTGATACAGCATAGTGCTTAATTGAATCGACACTTGAATTATAGACAAAAGAAATGTTCACAGGCATAACATTACCATCAAGAGCCATATCTTTTCTAATAATCGACATATCGCGCGTAAAATCGTTAACATATGCCGTTTCGTCATTATCAATGCTTTGAGTATGATATTGATAACGGCTGTCATATCCCTTAACTTCAGTATAACTTAGAAGCAATCCTATGTTTGATTTCTTATTTTCTCCCACAATAGTATTGCCGAGCAGCACACCATACGAAGAACTGTCGAGTGGAACAAGTGCAAGCCCTTTGTTGCTTGAGTAATTATTGACAATTCTGTTTATATAGTCCGTTATGTTGAAGTTGACTGTTGTTGGGGTTTCGGGCAACACATTAAACCCTGTATAATAATCCAAAATGCCACTTGATAACTTAGGTCTTGTATTAAAAGTGACATTAGAGAAATTAACAGAGTCCGAGACTTCCTTTATTGCAATTTTTCCTTTAACACAGCCCTGTCCGATAAGTTGAGCTTCGGTAACAACTGCGCCGTCTATAGCATCTAAAATTTGACTTTTATTTAAATTGAGATATGTAATAGCCGTTATAGGTTCGGACGAATCATCAGGAATATAATTATCTGCCGACAGACAGAGCAAAGAATCTTCTCCTGTGGCATCCGGAGCTGAACTTGTTACACAAGTATTAGTAACAACAGAATCCCCAACTTCTGAAATAACAGGGTCAAGGACTACCGGATACGACCTATCCTTAGATTTCAGCCAAGCTTCATCAGGACAATACTCTAATATATATTGTCCCTCACATATTTTTTCAAGCGTCACTGCAATTTTCGAAGACGAGCTTTTATCATTGTCATACATAACCGGAGATGGTATTTTAAATACGTTATTACCCTCAGCATCTTTAAAGATAAGGCTACCATCATTATTTTTTTCAATAGAAAGGTCGGTTGAAACAGTATAAGAATACGTTTTTTCAATTGCTTTCTTACTTTTTATAATAATGTTTTCTTTTACAACATTACCATTAACACTATATTGTATATCAGTATTCTTCAATACATTCTTATAACTTACTGAAGAGTCTGACTTATCCTGAAGAGAGCTTATATCAGCTGTTTCTTTTGGATTTTGAATGTCAGCTTTTTTATCAGAATCTCCACCGTTAATCACAAAAGATATAGCATGTCCATCTTTTAAAACATCAATGCTATTATTTTCTTTCAAGGTTTCCGGAAATTTTATTTCAAATGAATTAGATACATTCTTATATGCACCATTTCCGTCAGGAGTTATTGTATTGTTTATATCACGCCATTCTTCACCATCAAAATAATGTAGCACTGAAGAAGATAAATAAGTACAATACGAACCGTCGCTTTTTTTGTATGTTTTGCTATTTTGAGTACGTTTGTCGTTAATTTCATACAAAATTTCGCCATCTGAAGCCAACTTTGTTTCTGCTTCATTTTGAGTATCGCTACTCGCATCAATTTTTTCAATTGCTGCCCCGTTTATCGGTATCACACTTATCAACATAAGCATTGATAAAAATACCGACAAAATTTTAAAATACCGTTTTGCTTTCATGTTTTTCCCCCAATTGTTAATTTATAAAGAACACAATGTTGTGTTACTTCCGCAATTCGTTGTTTATGTACAAGATATTATATTATTATTTTGATAATTTGTCAATATTGACTACAACGACGATACTGTAATTCTAAAATGGACACTCGTAAACATACAAAAACACCCATACTTTCAAAGCGAAAGTATGGGTGTTTTTAACATTATTAAACGTTAAGCAACTTCTTTACTGAGCTACAAACTTACAGCCTTTAGTCTTTGCCCAAGTCTCGGCATATGAACCGGTAGTAACGAAAAGCGTTATATACCTCTCGTTTCTTCTGTCGTGAGGCTCCCCTTCTTGATGTTTGTAAGTATTATTAAAAGCGTTTGTTTCTATATTAGTAACACTACTTGGTATAGTAATATTTGCGAGAGAAGAGCACTCTTTGAAAGCGCTGTCTTCAATACTTGTTACAGAATTGGGAATTACAACGTTAGTAAGGGCATAGCATTGAATAAAGGCACCGTATGGAATGCTTGTAATTGTGTTTGGTATAACGACTTTTGTGATACTGCGACAATTGCTAAAAGCACCCGAACTCATGCTTGTTACAAAATCAGGTATAGTATATTCGCCAGCTTTTCCGCCGGGGCAACATATTAAGTTTGATTTGTTTTTATTGAACAACACTCCATCCTCACTTGAATAGTTTGAATTATCCTCTGCAACTTCTATTGACTTCAAGCTATAACAACCATTAAACGCGAAATTACCTATGCTTGTAACGCTACTCGGTATTATGATATTCTTGAGAGAGGGGCAATAGTCAAACGCGCGTATTCCTATGTCTGTCAAGCCATTGGGAATATTGACATTTACAAGTTTAATGCAAGCAGAAAAAGCATCTCTTCCAATACTTATTACACTATTAGAAATATTAACGTCTGTAAGGTGTAAACAATCATAAAATGTAAGATTTCCAATATTCTTTACGCCATCGAGAACCTCAGCCTCTTTAAGCGTTTGTTGAAGATGGTGCTCGGTAATGCCTTTCATGTTAACGTAGGCAAAAGCATCATTTTTCATCAATCCGTCCGAGTCATTGCCGTTCTTAGATATTGTCACCTTAGAAAAATCTTTATTGAACTTAGCAACAACATACTCAGGTTTGGTTTTGCCTATATTAAGCGTGTAATTGTTGGCTTTTATTTGTTCAAAAAAGGCATTAGTAGCACCAACCTCATCGAACGAAAACGTAGCTGTATCAGTATAATAACCCGAATATTTAGGTTTTTCGGTTGCAACAGCACCAAAGTGTGAGGTTTTCTCTTCAGTAGACTTACCGGACGTCTGAGTTATGATTGTCGAGCCACTTGTTAAATCGCCTTCGGCGGTAGCGAGCTTATATGGTATTTTCACATTGTTTTCTTCAGCTACAGCGCCGTTGTACGTAACTGTTCCCACAAGGGACTTACCGTCTGGTATAATTACATCTCTTAATGTTACGCTGTTGGCATTGGTATCGACATCTTCGGACATCTTCTGTACTTTGATGTATGCCGGTATAGTCGCCGTATATGTAGACTCTTCTGAATATTCAACTGTTGAACTGCCCGAAGGCGTGTCCTGATTAAGTGTCTTATCTGCCGCGAAAGCCATAGTGCCACAGCTTGCGGCTGTTACCGCTCCAAGAGCTATAGATATAATCTGTTTTGTTAACTTTTTCAAATTTATCAATCCTTTCTTAGAAATAGGAAAAGCGGCCCCTATAATTGTTCGGGGCAATATATAGGAGCCGCTGAAAAATGGAATCGGGTCAATCAAGACCGATTACGAATACAAGATTAGTCAACAGATACAGTGAATGTAGCTGTGTCGTTATAGGTTCCTGAAAAGGACGGAGCCTGAGTAAGTACAGCACCGAGAGCCGTAGAATTTACAGCATCCGGATTACCGGCGGCCACACTGAGAATGGTGTCGCCTGTTGCTATCTTCTCACCCTGATTCTGAAGGTCGTAAGTAATCTTAGTATCTGCGTTGTCAGCAAGTACAAGAGAATCCGCAAATGCAACCTTTACGTTAAGGGTCTTGCCGAACGGAATAAGGACTTCTTTGGCAGTTACATTTTCAGTTACCGGGGTCTCGCCGACCTTGGCAGCTTTAATGTATTCCGGAATGGTTACTATATATGTTCCGTTGACCGTATCATCGGTCGGGTCCTCCGGAGTACCGGGGTCGGTTACTTTACCTGCCTGATAATAGACGGTTGCAGTACCGGTCGGGGTGTCCTGATTAAGTGTTTTGTCAGCAGCGAAAGCTACTGTGCTGAGTGAACAAAGAGTCGCAAGTGAAAGAGCTGCGGCTACTGCCTTCTTTAATACGTTTTTCTTAAAATGCATTGTTAATTACCTCTTTTTCTTTCTTGAAATTTTTTGTCTTTATTGAAATGCAGCCCAAGAAGGCTCTGCTCGTACCTTGTAATAGACTTTGGTCTTCAAAGCAATTCTCCTTTCAATTTAGATTTTTGTATACGGTCTTGTTTTCATTGCACGCCTCTGAACAATCTTACTTGACGTGCATAGTTACTTGCATCTCCGGCGAGTTCATCTCGGCGCCGGTTTCCAGCTCGTTTGTATAAATGTGTATGATAATCGGATAATCGCCCTGCGAGAACTCACGCGAAATGTCTATTTTATGTATTTTTTCTCCGGGCGGCACCATGTTTGATTTGTATATTACCTCTCCTGAGTCTTTGAGTTTAATTTCAAACGAGAAATAGCACGGGTTGCCATCAGGGTTTTCGAGGTCTATACCTAATCCCTCTGTTTTATTTGCCGGTATCGTCCATTCGGTGAAGCCTTTTACTTGTATGCCTGCCGGTCGCTGTTCATCACCGTTATTGTCGCTGTTCCCTGTAGTGTCTTCTATCACAGGCGTCCACGGCATATGCGGTTTGTCAGGCTTTGACGGTATAAACGTCAATCCGACGAGCATAGACGTCACAAGTAAAATCGGAATTATAATTATGGCTAACGAACGCTGTATCTTTGTAAAGGAGGTTTCTCCCGTCCTTACATACTGTTTTGTATACGAGAAAAATCTTCGCTTATTGTAATGGTCGAATTTGTCTCCGTTTATAGACAGTATGTTGTCGCCTTTGTCCTTAAACTTCTTTTTTATCTTTGCAAAGCCGTCAATGGGATAGTCTTTACCGCGTTCTTCCTGCTCCTGCTTAAACCGCTTAAACTGCTTGCGTGTAAGATACTGATATTCTTTTTTCTCTTTTTCACGCTTGTATTCACCTTTTTTATACCCTACGCCCAAGTCCTGCACATTGCGAGCGAAGTATATCTTTTTTTCATCCGTCTTCTGCTCTTTGCTCTGTTTAACATCAGAACTCCCTGATGTGGTTAGTTTTTTGTTTTCATTCATTTTTTGTTTTTCCTCCTTGTTGTATTTGCATCTATATATGATGAAAAAATCGTGAAATTTGCCCTTTTTACAAAAAATCAATGTAAAAAAGGACATAAAAAAACCGCTTCCCATAGGGAAACGGTCTAATGTTCATTATTTGGTTGTTTTTTGCGTTTATTCTTTTTTCTCGCACTTATCACTGTAACTATTATATCGCGGCTTTATTTTGAAGTCAATGTCATCTTTTTTTCACGATTTTTTTCACTTTTATTTCACGGTTTTTTTTACATTTTTTTCACGTTTTTTTCACGTTTTTTACAAAGTCAAAAAAAGAAAGCCAACATCAAAAGATGCTGACTTTCTAAATTATTTTATGTAATGAAACAATCAAACCGAACCGTGCATACTCGAATATTTTCCTTTATGTTCGCAAGTGGCATTACTTTGTTCTTGCCTCAACAAGCTTTGAACTTCACTCGGTGCTATTTCGACTTCTTCTGCATCCGGTATTTCATCGGCTGCCTTGGAAGCTTCAACTTCGGCTTTTTTCTCGGCTTTGGTAACGGATGCTTCGAAATCTTCATCGTTGCTTCGTACAGCTACAACCTCGTCGTTGCTGTCTGTCTCGTTACTTTTCACCGACACAACCGAATTGTTAACACTTCTGCGCTTGGTTGTGGCCTTGGTTTCTGTCTTAGCATTTTCCGGGCTTGACGTACTCTCAGGAACAGAAGTCTCAACATCTGAAGCATCTGCATATGTCGTAACGACCGTCGTTGTTTCCGGCATATCTTCATCATTATTCCTTTGAATAGAGAAAGCTACCGTAAGTGCTGCTGTTAAAACAGCACAAATGCCCACTGCCATTATTATTTTAGACGTCTTTTTCATGATTTAATATCTGCCTTTCAGTAAGAAGTAAAAGTAAGATATATATAAACGGCTGTAAAATATAGAACAGCCGGAAAACAAAAGAAAGCCGCGCTCTCCAAGGAGAAGGCGGCTGATATATTATACTTGTCATATTACTACAACAAGCGGTCTTCAAAAGACCATAACAGCCGCCTTTACATATGACGGTTGATAAAAAAATAGCTGCTACCAATCACCAATCGTGAAAGATAACAGCAAGCTCCCGTAAAATACACAATACAAATAAAAAAACCGCCACCAATCGCCGAGCGCGAAAGATAACAGCAAAACATTAAATTTATTTAATATACATAATTTATTATGTTTAAATTATACCATAGTATTTTACTACTGTCAAGTAAAAAAAGCAAAAAAGGCTCACTGAGTATCACACCTCAGAGAGCCTTAATTATATTTGCTTTACTTTACACTTGCAATAATTCTTTCATTCTTTCAACGCCCTTACTTGCGTCCTTATAGCCGCTGTTGTACGACCTTGTATACCATTCAAGGGCCTTTGTATAGTCTTGTTCCACACCTTTGCCGCACTCGTACATACGGCCGATATTGCTCATCGTAACATTATTTCCTGCATTAGCAGCCTTATTGTACCATTCAAGAGCTTTTGTATAGTCTTGTTCTACGCCTTCACCAAACTCGTGCATAAGGCCGATATTGCTTATTGCAGCACTATTACCCACATTAGCAGCCTTTTTGAACCATTCAAGAGCTTTGGAATAGTCTTGTTCCACGCCTTTGCCAAGCTCGTACATACGGCCGATATTGTTCATTGCAGAACTGTTGCCTGCATTAGCAGCTTTGTTATACCATTCAAGTGCCTTGGAATAGTCTTGTCCCACGCCTTTGCCATAATCATACATATAGCCGATACTGTACATTGCAGTAGCATCACCGGCATTAGCAGCTTTGTTATACCATTCAAGAGCTTTTGTATAGTCTTGTTCCACACCTTTGCCGTACTCGTACATACGGCCGATATTGTACATTGCAGCAGCATTACCGGCATTAGCAGCCTTTTTGAACCATTCAAGAGCCTTTGTATAGTCTTGTTCTACGCCTTCACCAAACTCGTGCATATAGCCAATATTGTTCATTGCAGAACTGTTGCCTGCATTAGCAGCCTTGTTATACCATTCAAGAGCTTTGGAATAGTCTTGTTCTACGCCTTCACCGTAATCATACATATAGCCAATGCTACATAAAGCCTTATTGCGACGTTTCTTATCTATTGTGCTTTCTTGCGCAAGACTGTTAAGGTAAACTATTTCCTTCATATAATATAGCTCTCCCGTATTTTTCTTGGTGCTATACAGGGGTTTTCCACATTGTACACAGAAGTTTGCCGTATCCATATTGACATTTCCACAGCTCATACATGCGCTCCCCAAAACTAATCGTTCTGCGGAAATTTGCACATCATTTATACAGACTTTTGGGGCTTTTGATATAAGTGTATTGTAATAACATTTGTTTGAGCGACAGTCGTTCCTATATTTATCAATACTGTAAAAAGCGGGCTTCTTTAAATCGTCTTCCGATATAGCAATACTATTATCTATGTATTGTTTCATACGATTACCCCAATATAAGCACAACAAATCATTGCGGGCTTGAGAAATAATGACAATATATTTAATTTGATTTATGCTTGTTTCCTCATGTACGGGAGAAATAATATCATTCCCATACGTGTTAATAAGACTTATAAGATATTTAAAAACCTCAAGTTCGGAACAACTTAAAGCTTTGGAATATTTCACGTCATAAATTTTTTCAAACATATCATAATGGTTTCTGTTAGTGAAATTCTGACAAGTGTTATTATTATATAAACATGAAATCTTTAAGGCTTCAAGTAACGCCGTAGCAATATATTTTAGCGGGACAAATTCATTTGCAAGTCCCCTTTTGGCTGCAAGAGTCGCAGCTTTAACAATCCAATAATAATATCTCGCATCGTACAGATAGTTATTATTAGAAAAATACACTTTCGCATCGCAACATCCACGGAAATAATCATAAGATACGCAAACAGATTGAAAAGCACCCCATTGAATTTGCTTCGGCAGAAAGCCGACAGCAATATCAAGCATTGCCTGAATATCGCCTTTATTGGCTTTGTTGTTTAAATCAACGTACTCAGGTATGCGCATAAGGTCAGGCTTAGTGTAACAATTATACCACATTCCGTAATAACGGCGATTGGGAGAATAATAATCGGGATTACGCATAGGTACATTATTATTCTTTTTGGCTGTTTCAATTTTTTCCGTGTTTTCTAATTTTCCTTCAAAAGCTTTAAGCACTTGGTTAAGAAGATGCAAACACTCTTCCGCATCATCAATAGTCGCTTCTCTTTCGGTCTCTTCTTGGGCGTGGACTCCACAATTAGACTTAATCCTTATACGGTGAAGAAGAGATTCCTCTTTTTCGTCAATCATATTTGCTTCTCTGATTTTCTGGATTAGGTCACATAAATCCACCTTGTAAGTATCAATGTTGCATTGGCCGCAAAGAACTTTTACAACTCTTTCAAGAGCTTTTCTGATATTAAAGAGTGCATTTTCCGCCTCTCCTCTATCAATTGCTTCTTTCGCCAACCGATAATATTCATACTCTTTTTTTGTTGTAGTCGCATTTTTCATAAATAAAATGGCCCTCCGTAATGTTTTTTCTTTTTTCCTTTCGTGTCTGAAAAAAGCAAAAAACCGCATATTTTTTCAGAACACATCATTTTAGCACACAAAAAAAGAAAGTCAACACCTAATTGATGTTGACTTTCTAAATTTTCACTATAAATTGTACGTTCGGTTTAATTGCGTAATCCAAGTATCAATGATTTGCACTACTCTCAAACCGTTCTCAAGCATAAATTATGCAGCGGTCTTTATTCTAACCGGCAAGGTTATGAAATTAGCTTTACCGTCCAAAATGTTAATGGGATTGTATGCATTACCTACCGTCATTTCAAAGTCTTCGCTTTCTACAGCTCCGACTGCTTCTAACAGATAGTTAATATTAAATCCCATAACCAACTCTGCTTCGGCATTTGACTTAGCTTCAACACTTACCTTTGCTGTTCCGAGTGCTGTGGCTATTGAAAACTCAATCTCGTTCTTTGTAAACTTCACAACGATAGTTTTTTCCGTTGCGGTGCAAAGAGGAATGAGACTGTCAACCGCATCCTGAAATTCAGATGTGTTTACATTAAAGGTCACTGTGTTGTCTTTTGTTATTTTTGCCGCAAGCGCGTCTACGTCAAATATGTTTCCGCCGTACAGCCTTCCTATTACTCGGCTGTTGTTTATATCAAAGATAATGTTCCTCTTGTCATATGACACGATTACGTTTTCATCATCTTTGGTGTTGCTTTTCGCAAGTTCCAACAACACATTCTTCGGCAGTTTTGCTTTGAACGATACTGAGTCGTCAGCTATCTTCGTCTTACGGCAAGCAACCCTGAATCCGTCAAGCGCAAATGCTTTCATTTCGCCTTTTTCTACTTCAAGACTGAACGCACAGCCCTTGGCAAGACTCGCTTCGTCATTGTCTCCTGCCGCAAACAGTGTCTGTTCAATACTTTCCTTCATATCACTGAAAGGAACCGTGAAGCTTTTTGCTGATTCCAACGACGGCAAATTGGGATAGGTCTTTATATCTACCGTAGGCAGGTTAAATTCCATACCGGGTTTTGATACCTTGACGCTTTTATCATCAAAAGTCTCAATAACTATTGTCTTCGTTGTCGGCAGCTTCTTTGCAAGAGATACAAACGTTTTGGCATTTGTCAATATCTCTCCCGGTTCCTGCACTGTTATATAATCACAGAGCGTTGTTGTTATACCCGTTACGAGGTCGTATCCTGTTATTATAACCTTGTTGTCCGCCGTTGCGGTTATTTTTAAACACTCTAACGCCGGAACGGGGCTTTTGCTTGCCGCTGCTCTCGCACAAGTGACAAGAGCTTTTTTGAATTCTGCTGAATTTGTAAACGTTACTTTCATAAAAATTTTTCTCCTTTTTTATTGTATATAATTACTTGGTTTATTTTTTACAGACTAAGCCTTATCAATGATTCCTCATAAAACGAATCGTCACAGCCGTAAATGTTTTTAAAGCCCCATTTGTAGCAGCTGTCAGGCGAAATCTCGTGAACAAACTTTATCGGGAGCTTGACATCTTTTTCAAGTTTAAGCTCTAAAAGACTTCCTGAGCCGTTCCAAAAGTCTATCAGCCCGCAGTTAACATCCTTATCTAAAACAAGGTACTTCCTGTCTTTAATTTTCTTGGGACAATATTTTTCGTCTTTCGTTATTCTTTTTTCAAGTTCTTTTTTCGCTTCCAGTATTGCTATAGCTTGCCCTAATGGCATCTTAACAAGAAACGTAAGTGCATTTATACCGGTACATTCATTAACGTATTCCGCAACAAGACTTTCTAAAAAGCTGTTCTTACTATAATCGCCTTCATTATAAGCCTTGTTAAGCTGTGTCTTACTGTATCCTTGCTGTTTAGACAGCCATACTGTTGAAGCTAAATCGTTTATTTTTCCTTCGTAAAACGAGTTAAGAGTAAAATCGTAGTTTGCGTCACCCGTATCCACGGTTATATCAACGCAAACAGTTCTTTTCAGGAACTCGTCAAACGGAAAGTTTATATGTATGTGTTCTCTTACCCACTCGTAAATGAAGTCGTGATAACCCTCGTCAAACTCTTTTTGAATTTGAGTTGTTATCTCATCACACTCATAGTCGTAATAGTCATCATACATATCAATTATTTGCTCTTCGAACTCTGCCATAGGCTCGTCACTTTGGAAGATTTTTTTCAACCTTTCCGTTGAAAGTTCATCATCGTAATCAACGCAAGTATCGAAAGAATATTCTCCGTCGTGTTCGTCGTTCAAATACATATTATTTTTTATATAGTCTCTGATTTTATCGACGACTTCTTCCTTAGTTAACGTATCCAAAGCAAAAGCCAAGGGAAAACTCATTTATAATCATCTCCTTACTTTTTATTTTAATTTTTATCAAAAACGGTACAGCCCGTATTTTGTGTTTACCAACCACGCCTTTCGTGTTTCGTCATATTTCGTTACATATACATTTCCATACATTTTCACCGCTTTTTCTCCGTCTACATTTACGACCGGAGCCTTAGCGTATTTCCCTTTGTTAAGTATGTATATGTCTTTATACCAAGCTTCTGTTTGATTATGCTCAAAAGCTTCAAGGCGTTCTAATAGAGTCACAAACAAAAAGCCTCCTTTCCTAAAAAAAGAGCCATAACCTTGCCGAAAGCAAAGATATGACTCTATGTTTTGTTCTATAAAATAAAAAAATCTGCCAGCCGAAAACGGATAGCAGATATACTTTGTTTTTTATATTTTTATTATGTATTAAGTATATCACAACAGCCAAGTGTTGTCAAGAAAATGCGCAAAAAAAGAAAGCCAACATCAAAAGATGCCGACTTTCTAAGTTGTTTTACTTTATCTATTTATTTATACTACGATTGACTGTAATTTGACAAGTAGATTATTTCTTATTCCGAATAAGGAGATATTGAAACAATGATTGCTGTTTTGAAATTTTCATCTGCAATTTTATCAAGGTATTTTTCAAGTTCCGCATTCTCATTTCCACAATCTCCGGGGAACATTTCATCAAGCTCGTCGCAATTGTAATCATAGTATTTTTCCTTGAACTCGTCTCTATCGTCAAGTACCATTTCGCCTAATATAGCGTATTCACCTACACAACAATTAGACATAGAACCTAAGTACCAACCGTATTCATCATTTGGTATTACTTCATTGTCAACTTCAAATATGATAGGTAATTCAGGATTTTCACTTGCTAATTTTAACAGCTTTGCTGTTTTTTCACAATTATTCATTCTTCAGCTCTCCTTTTAATGTCTAACTAATTTTGCAAATTCACTTGTGCTTGTGTTCTTTGGTATGTATCCATAATAATAGTAACTATAACAGTCTTTTAATGCCAAATTAAACAGCGAATTATCACGACAACACAAGCAGGGATAACTGCATCTTGGCAAATTGTGCTCTTTATCAAATACGAAAGCACAATCTCTACAAGTCATTCTGTATCACTCCTTAACAATTCGGGGTTGTCGTGTATGTTTCCGAGAACTTCACAGCAAACCGTTGTTTCGCATTCATACAAGTCATCCATTTATACGGTTTGTCTGTTTGTAAAACATACCCCGTCCCACTCAACATACAAGCAATTTGCACCACAGCAATTATATTCTTCACGCTCGAATGGGCTTTCAGCCATAACCATTTCACCGTGATTATCTTCCGTAACCACACCGTACGCCCGCTCGCCGTTATCCGTCCGTTTATCTCTAAACAAAATCACTCTCATTATTCCTCACCAACCAATTCTTTTAAGAGATTGTCGATGTCATCAAGAACATACTCGGCTTTATAAACACCCCTTACATCATTACATAGAGTTTCAACAACATTTGCCTTAATTGACAGTTTAATTCTCTCCGCAAACTCTTTATATGCTTCGGCTTTGACTTGCTCAACGCTTTTGAAATTTGAACAAGAACCTTGTACGCAATGCTCCATCACTTCGCCGTTCTTTACACAAGCATCACAGTTGCATGTTTCATTTTCGCAGTTATCAAATGTGTATTTTCGGAAAACGACATCATTGCCGTCTATGAACAATTCCATAGGCTCGCCTTCCTTGATATTGAGTTCCTTGCGAACACTCTTAGGTATGATTATTCTGCCTAAGTCATCGACTCTACGAATAACTCCTGTTGCTTTCATCTTATCAATTTCCTCCAACATCTAAAAACGCTTCCATACTGTATATTTTACACATTGCACTTTCCCGTGGGTCACTACCGTCCTCCAAACAGAAGGAATAACCTTCACTCGGAAAGCGTGTACCTGTGCAAGTTTGCAAGTTGAGATAGTGAATACTACCATCCTCCTTCAAAACCAGACTATCGTGCGGGTTTGTTCCGTATTCGTGGATTTTACCTGTTGTATTGTCTTTGACATACAATTTTACCATTTTTAAATTCCTTTCTCCATTTCCTTTCTCAAACTTTCCTTGATGTAATAATCAAGTCCGAGTTTGATACAGAGGTCCTCGGCTTTTTTACCAAATTCAGCCCAGTCGATATTCGACTTGTGGTAATTTAGTTTGCCGATTTTTACTTTATCAACCAACGGTGCAACCAAATGTAAATTGACAAAGAATTCCTTTTCGTCTGTCACAGGCTCAAAAGACACCCAAGTTTTTATTCCTCTCTTGTGTGCTTCTGCAAAAGCATCAACTCTTGCTCTCCATAACGGGTTTAGACCGTCTCCTATTCCGTCAAGAGTTATCCCGTACCAATCGTTTTCATCAAGCAAATCTAAGTCTCTGCTTCCGTCACCTTTGGTAAGTATCTGAACATTATTTCCGCTATCTTTGATAGCTTTAATAATTTCTCTTGTCGGTGTTGTGTCATAACCTGTCGGATAGGGGTCGCAAGTAAAGCACAAGTGTATCAGCTTTCCGCTGATATTCTCGTCTTTAAGTTGCTTTTTTACAGCCTCAACTATGTTTTCTCTCGGCTTTACTTCCGAATGAAATGTTTTTCTGTCTTTATGCAAAACATTCGGTGCAAAACAGTAAAAACAATAATGAGGACAGCCTGTGTAAATGTTTATGGCTAAATCGCCGTATTCTTTTGCTTTGCCTTTCGGCTCGTAAATCGGTTTCATGATTTTTTCTCCTATTTATATTTTCCGTTTCTATCATAGAAATGTGTTTCGTTGTAATACTTTGATGCGTGACGCCATCCGCTGTATGTGAGAATTTTATCTTTCAAAACAGTTAATGGCAATTGCTTTACTAACTGGTTTTAGGCATTGACTGATTTCTCATTTACACTCATCACAAATTCCTCGATTCGTTTCATATCAGGCTTTACCGGGAGACTGGTATTCTCTTTCGCATACTGAAGACGGGTTTCATAATCAGAAATCAGTTCAAAAAACTCCTGTTTGTATGTCCCATCCTCATTCTGAAACGCGCCGTTTCTGATACTCAGCAAAAAATCTCTATCATTTTCACGATAGGTACATATTTCTTGTTTTTCGAGAATATCTAAGCACATGAGGTACAACCTGACAAGATGCATAGCGTGTTTATTAAGGTGTGCATCGTCTTTCTTGCGATTCCTATGATTCAGCTTTTCATAGTTCTCAACAACAGAGGAAAGCGTGTTAAGCAATGTTTGAAATTCCCTTGCCGGGTATTTATCAATATGAATGTTACAGTAAACCTCCAAATCAAGGTCGTCACGCTGGCTTTTGTCGGTCAAGAGTTTAATGCCACCATTTTCAAACGAGGTAAACTTGTCCTCAAAGGATTTAATGGAACGTTCCAACGCCCCTTTGATATGTTCTTCCGTCTGGGCTTGAGAAACCCTATCTTTGGCGAGAGCGTTTTGGAGCCTACGCAACTGCTGCGTAGCATAACCGCCAAAAGACGCAACCGCCTTCTGTGATAAGAAAAGCCCTCTATTTTCAATCATCTGTCTACCTACATCGGTAAGCAGGAAATAGTGTTCAGGCTTACATCCAAGAAGCTCGATTGTATTCGGGTTGCAGTTAATCAGTAAGTTTACCAACTTATTAAAACTATAAACGGTGGTATCCGTTTCGGTATTAACCACCTGTTCAAAATTAGATAGCCCAAGCAAATCGTTCTTGCGATTCAGAGCACAGCCACGAATATCTACATCGGAGGTTTCTACGTTCGTTCCGTATGCGTAACTTCCGCCAAGTGTCAGGAAAACCAATCTTCCTGATAAATGCGGATTGGTTCGTAAAAAATCATACTCCTCTTTTTCAACCATATTCTTAATTTCTTCGATTGTCATAAGAGCACCTCCGTTAAAACCATACAAGTACCTGCCCGAAAGCCGGACTTGTGAGCCAAATGAACATTGTCACTCTCATTCTTCTTCGCCAACCATTTCTTTTAAGAGATTGTCAACGCCTTTTGATGTAGCGACAGCATAAATTTTATTACCCATAACTGCCATTACAGTAGACTGTTTAAGTCTCTCAGCAAACTCCTTGTATGCTTCGGCTTTAAGTTTATCCTTTGCTTCGTTGTATAAGTTGGCATAATGCGTTTTTGTCTTTTCTGCAAGCATATCCCATTGGCAAAATTTTTCATCGTTAGCTGATTTCAACCTCTCAATTTCCGACTTTTGGCGTTTGATAAGGTCAAGAGTCGCGTTTAACACTTGTGTGTACTTTTTTTGAAAACCTGTATATCGGCTCAATTCAGTTAAGGCTTTTATAATTTCCTCATCAGTAAGTTTCTTATCGGTCATTCCTTATCTTTCCTTTCTCCATAACTGCAAAAATCATATTCCTGCATAGGAAATACAGTAAATAATCTTGCGCATACATTCCCTAATAATGCATTGTCAACAGAATAGTATTTGCAGTCTTTGCAATAAACAACAGTATTGACTGCCGCAGCTTTATGTTCAAAATGCTCACACCTATCACTCACATCACTATCCGGTGTAAGTCTCGATGCGTGATAAGTGTTGCAATTCTCTACACACTTGGCATAATTTACACAATCTCTACAAGTCTTCATTTCAATTCTCCTTTATCACAATAGTCGTATGGAGCTACAATTCCTTTATAAGCTTTTTCACATTCTGCATAGCAATCGGAAAACATCAAATGTTTACAATCTTTACAATATACTATATCTTCCACATAACACCAACTCTGCGGTGGTCTTGTTAAAATATAATCTTCTTCTTTCGGTTCAGGGGGATATTCAACAAGACAACCTTTTGGTGTTCCTATGCTGAATAAATCCTCCCAATTAGATAAAGCCTTTTTAAAATCCTTTTTGTAGAATTCACTTAACTCTTTCGGCTCGTCATATATTTTTAGGTTAGATATATGCCAACCGTAGCCATTATTTCCTTGCAAGTATTTTTCTCGTTCATCAAAGGTTAGACAATCTTCACCTCTGTTTCCTGCATATCCATCCCACATGATAAATATGTCATCACATATAAACTCTCCGATAACCTTGCCCAAGAACTTTTCCATAAAAGGTTGATATTTTTTCGGAATATGGTTAAAAGACTTTTTATCTTTGGTGCAATATATCTTTCCCACCTTATTCCACTCATCATCTTGAGGGTAAGTCTTTCTAACCTCAACGGTCTTTTCTTTATCTATATTCCAACCCATTGTTTTAGCAATGATTAAAAATACCCAATAAGGCTTAATGCTTATCATTACGCTTTTCATATCATTTTCTCCTTTTTTCCTTTGCAATTGTTAATATTAAATCTCATAAAATTATTCCTTTCTTTCTTGTTCATTTATATATGAACAAATTTTTTATTTTTTTGCCACGAAATAAAAAAAGTCGCAGCACTGCAAGCGCAATGATACGACTTTCTGATTTTTACATAAAAAAATCTGCTACCCAAATAAATGGATAGCAGATATAAGTTATTTTTTATTTTTGTATTATGTGATTATTATAACATTTTTTCTATGTTATGTCAATCGCATTTTTTTAGTCCTTCTTCGCCAAGAAGAAAACAACGGGCAAATTCGTCTTGTACAAGATACAACATTCTGTCGGCGAAATCCGAATGAGGAGCTTTTGCAACAACCGTGAATGTGGATGCTGTAATTCTTTCGCGTATAGACGGGTAAAAGTATGAAGCACAATACATATAATACACCGCAAATTCGGGTGCGTTTTTTGTTACCCATTCTGTATAAGAGCTATACGCATGACCGGTATCAATAACCTTAACTCTATCTCCAACATTGATTTCTTTAGCATCCTTGTTGTCTACAAGCTCAAGATATTCGGAAGAATTCATAAACCACCAGCAATGGTTGTCTTTGCCTTTACCGCCACCATCGTGTCCGCCAATATTGTTGTCAAATTCAACCAAAACACTGCTGGCCCCTGTTTCTGCTTCTCTTATTACGCCCAGCTCGTTAACAATATTTATGCCGCCAATTTCATAATCTTTCTTAATACAACGAACTCGGTCGCCAACTTGGAATTTCGGTTTACATTTAGCTTCATTTCCTTCCGAAATGTAATCCTGTGAATGGTAGAGCCTTCCGAACGCAATTTTGGCGCCGATAGCAAAATCAAACTCATCATTAGGATGACATTTTGCTACAGCCTTTTCGCCTGTTTCTTTATCAAGAGCTATAACATCCTGTCCGTTCCGATAAATAATTACCGGTTTTCTCTTTGTGTTTTTGTTATCCCATTCAAAATCACTGAATTCAAGAATAGTATAATAATTGCGAGTTAAGAAATATGTTTTCTTACAATAAGTCCCACTGTTAAAAGTATAGCAGGTATCGGGGCCATAGTTCCAGTTTGTCATTGACATATACGAGGTTCCGTCAGCCCACCTTCTGCCTACGCTATCAAGGTAGCGACAGAAGATTTTAGCTTCTTCTTCGGTTTTGCAGTGCATAGCATAGTTGCCCAAGTATTTGTTAATATTAAATTTCATAATTTTTTACTCCTTTTTTATAATAAATCTTTACGCTTTACACCAAAGTCAACTGATACTCCTGATGCTTTTTTGCCTCATCGGATGATTTAGAAGATTTTGGCTTTAAGCTGTTGACTTTTTCTTTGATTTTTGACGCAAGGCACGTTCTACGATAGTCCTGCGAATTGTTCTTAATAGCATATGTTATCTCTTTTTCGTCTCCTACAAGAGTGAATTTTTCTTTCGCTCTCGTTACGGACGTATAGAAAAGATTTCGGCGTAACATTGTTTTGTTTTCCTCAGCTATAGGCATTAAGACTGATTTAAATTCTGACCCCTGTGCCTTGTGTACGGTTATTGCATAGCCAAGAGTAACATTCATATCCGAGAGTTCTTCCCGCGTAAATTCTATCGGGTCTCTTCTCTCAAAAGAAATTACAGCAGATTTAAATTTTTTGTTATCATCTGATGTCATACTCATAACTATCCCTATTTCACCGTTTTTAATTTCCGGTGTGTTTTTTTGGCAGATTATCTTATCCCCTTTTCTTATTCTTAAACCCGTTCCTGTTTGGTACGACAACGGATAGATTGTATTACCGGCCGAAGACACACTCGTGTGAAGTGGGTTTAACATCTCTTGAACAGCTTTGTTAAAAGACAGTGCCGATAATTCGCCCTTCTCTCGAAGTGGCGTTATTATCTGAACTTCTCTTACGTCTTTTACCGTTTCAAGCTCTTTTTCAAAAGCGTATAGAACAGCGGCTTTTATTTGCTTCGGGTCGGAATATCGGTAGTACACAAAATCGTCATCTAAGCGTATATCACGTTTACCGGTCATTATCTTTGTTGCGTTATATACTATCGAGCTTGTTTCAAGCTGCCTGTATATTACGCTTAACTTTGTCACCGGAACCGATTCGCTTTCGATTATTGATTTTAGCACTTCTCCTGCCCCGACCGGAGGCAGCTGATTAGGGTCGCCTATCAGCACTATTTTCGCATGTTCATCGGTGTTATAAAGAAGCTTGTAAAACAAACTCAATTCACACATCGACGCTTCATCTATGAACAACACATCTGTTGAAACTTGGTTTGGCGTTACCTCTACATTTTCATCCTCTTGCCCTGTAAGGCCCAAAAGACTGTGTATCGTTGACGCTCCTGTTTCAAGCCCTGTCGCAAGCGACATTCGCATTGCCGCTCTCCCTGTCGGTGCTGTCAGCGTTACTTTGCACTGCCCTTTATGAAGTTTCTTTAACACTGCTATACACACTTTAAGGACAGTCGTTTTTCCTGTGCCTGCACTGCCCGTTATTACGCTGATTTTGTTGCTTAATACGGACATCACCGCTTCTCTTTGCTTTGCTTCAAGCTCTATTCCGGCGTCTTTTTCACACTCCTTTATCGTCGATATATACTTTGCTTTTGTTGCCTCTGTATATTTGTACCGGAAATTTGCCATTTCCGCTATTCGCTTCGAGATGTACTCTTCAGCTTTATAATAATAAGCGTCGTACACCCACCAGCTTTTATCTGCTTCGGCAAGCTGTCCTTTTACTTTTATCTTTCCACACACAAGTTCTGATACTTTGCACATGTCATACAACTCTTTAGACACGTCTTCCTTGTTTACCCAAAGCTCTTTCACTTTGTTTTCGTTAAGTTTCCTTAACGTGTATTCGAGTAGCTGACGCGAGTTTACATACGTGTGTCCCTGAAGTGCTACCTTGTTCTTTAAAAGATAGTGCACACAAGCGTCTATCCGTTCCTGTGATTTTAGCAACTCAGGATGTGTTCCAAGCATCATCATACATACTGCTTCTGCAGAGTTGAAACTCGTTTTGTACTGCGTATATAACACATACGGATTGCTTTCAAGCACTTCCATTGCGCCTTTTCCGTAAGCATTTCTAAATCCGTTGATTTTTTTCTCGGATATTCCGGCTGCCTGCATTATCTTGTATACTTCGTCTTGCTTTTCATGATTCTTGTATTGTTCTACAAGCGACTTCGCAAGCTTCTTGCCTATTGCTTTGTTGAAATATCCTTCTTCATTTATTTTCTCGCCGAATTTTGTGTACTGCCCGTCAAGCGCGTTTAAAATCTTTGCCGCCGTCTTCGGCCCGATGCCCTTATAGCACGTCTGAAGATAACCTACAAAGCTTTCTGTACTTTCATATTGCAAAGGTTCAAATCTTGTTACGTCAAATATCTTGCACGTCTTGCCGTCTCTTTTGTATTCTTCCCACACCCCTGTGACTTCAACTGTCAACATCGGCGCTACATACGGCGGTATCGTGTTCTTTCCCTTTGCTTTGAACCTCTTTTTCGTGCCTTCATCTATTAGGTCCGCAACTACAAAGCTTTTGTCGCTGCTTACATTTATGATATATGCACACTTGCATATGTGCTTTTCCGGGGCAATAAGCACTTCCTTTGCTTCTGCTGCTGCCATTATTTTTCTCCTTTCTTTATTTTTTCGCTCTTCTATATATGAGCTTTTTTACTCTTTTTTTGCCATAAACCAAAGAAGCCGCATCAGCACAATTTATACTGATACGACTCTATGTTTTTTGTTAATAAAATAAAAAAATCTGCCACCTCAAAAGAGATAGCAGATATGTGTTATTTTTTATATTTTTATTATATGATTATTATATTACACAATAAATCATTTGTCAATAACTTAGCCTGCAAGAACTTGAACAAGTATTTACTTTGCCTTTTTTCAATCACTCCAACTGTTTTGGTTTTGGCAAACACAGAGGAAAAGTCTTATCGCTTGGATAAAGGTTCTTTAACTGTGCTATATCCTGCGTGATGATGATTGTGGGGTTGATGTTTTTGCTTTGTACTGCCAATAATAGTTCTTTTTCTGCTTTGTCTTCGCCCATTGAAACACCTCCTTTCAGTCGGAATTCGCTTGTTTTTATGTTTTTATACCTTTTACGCTACCAAATCAAACAAGTCCTGCATACGCTTGTTGTACAACTCATCCGTGATGTCCGTCGCGATTGCTTTGTACCCCCACAGCAACACTGACATTGTTGATATTCCCTGCACATACGCCCGGTATATTGTGCTTGCCGACATAGGCCGTCCTTTAGACATCATATACTCTTCCATTTCGTCTAACTTTATGCCGTGTATCGACATAGCTTTTATTATCTCATACTGCATCGCTCCCCCTTCTCGCGTCTTTAATTCTTCTAATGCTGCATCAATCAGCTCCAGCAGATATTTGCTCTTCAGATACGTTCTTCTGCATTCGAGAAGCTTTACCTCGCTTCGTGTAAACTCGTCTTTGGTTGTCATCATTTCTGCTATCTCTTCCGCTGACAACTCTTCTATCTTAACATCCACAAACGCTTTTTTGTATCGCTTCTTTACAATCGCCTCAAACGACTTTACCTGTAAGGATATATTGTCATAGTTGTCTAAAAGCCGCTTGGTGTTTTGGTAGTATTTGCCTTTCGTGTTTACTCCTGATATATATGGATTGCTCGAACTACTCATATCTTTACCCCCGAAATAAATGATTTTAATATCTGTCTTTTCTCTTATATATGACTTGCTTTTTTTATTTTTTGCCCTTGGTAGCAGGAAAAGCCGAAAAGAAGGAGCTTTTTATCCCCTCCTTTTCACTGTTCCTACTTTACTTTGACATCTTAGCCGACCTTTGCAACCCAATAGATTACTTCTTTAATTGTTGAAGCTATCTCTTTGTCGCTACTGTCCGCTTTTATGCTTTCAAGCATTGTGTCAAAGCCTTTCTTCTGCGTTGCGGCAGGAAGCTTTTTAAACTTCTCTAAGCTTTCCGCAAAGTTTGCGTCCTTATTTGCCATAGTCTCACCGCCTTTCTTTTGTTTTTTGCTTTAAGCCGATTTGATTTATTTGCTGCTTGCGTTTACGCTGCTACACTTCCCCATCGGTTTGCTCTTCTGACTATGTTCTCAATAGACCCGAACGTCATTCCGTTTTCGTAGTCCATCTTAAAGAGCGTTACTCCTACAGTATCTCCGACTTCGGGAAGCTCCATACAGTTGATTTTCTTGCAATAGACATCTATTCCTGTCTCTGTATCGCCGACTTGTATCCAGTAACCGTTTGATATGCCTGTTACCACTCCAAGAGTTATCGTTCCTTCGCTGTACAGCTTCATGTTGTTTTTTACCACGTTTTCCTGTGCAGCTCTTAGGCTCGCCTGCATATCTATTTCTCCGGTTTCGTGGTTTACAGCCAAATCTGTTATTTTTACGTTAACTATGTCGTTGTTCCTCACTACATCTCCGACATTAGCTACGTATCGCCACGACATCTCTTTCTTCGGTATCTGCACCTGTTTGCCGTATACATCAACAAAGCACGTTGACTTGTTTGTGGATACGACTCGCCCTTTGACTATAATGCCGTCTTCATATGCCCTTTCCATTTTGCTTTTGCCGCTTGTCTTGTTTACTTTAAGGTAGAAGTCTTGCTGCTCTTTTTTCATCGCTGCACTTCTGTCCCCTATTGCCATTCGCAGAGCCGAACTGATACTGTCTATTTCTTTTTTCGGATACACCATGAATTTGACATCCGTCCCTAACATTGACGCTATGTATCGTTTATACAGACTTTCTTTCTTTTCTCGCCCGTATTCTTCGATTGACGATAAGTCAAGACCCATAAGCCCTATCGGTATCAGTATCTTCCAGCCTTTATAATTAACCACTGCCATTACCCGCATCTTTGAATCTGATGCTTTGTCGTTCGGTTTGCATTGTATCACTCTACCTGTTAACGGCCTCTGCGCCTTTCGGCTTTCCAAGAGCTCATTGTAGACAGCCATTCGCTCTTTTTCGAGCGTTGTCAACTCTTCCTGCGTTTTCGGTAATGTATAAATTTCTGCCATTGTTATCACTTTTCCTTTCTGTTTTTTGATGTCTTTTTTTGTTTTTTGCTTTTTGCTTTTTTTGCTTTATGCGGCTTCTCTTTCATCTTCCGCTATTCCTTCTGCCTCATCGTCATAATCATAGCTGTCGTCTTCATCGCCAGTCTTACTTTCCGTCGATGTTGTTGCCGGTGCGAAAAAGTCTTTGATGAACGCATCCGTCCTCTGCTTGTCTTTGCTGTCTTTCGGAGATAATTGAACTACTTTTGCCTTTTCTGCTACTTCACTTCTTTCGGTTGTCGTTATACAGTTTTTATATTCGTCGTTTCGTATATCTTGCATATACTTCTCTCTGTTGTTCCTGTATTCCTCTACCTTCCTTTCTGTCTGCAGCTTTGCTTCCTTCATTATCTCTTCCGCCTTTTTCCTGTTTTCCGCCTCTTCTTCCATTCGTTTCCTGCGCCACTCAGGTATATGGTCTGCCGGGGAGGATTTTATGAAGTTCTTCGACTCAGGGTGTAATGTATAATCGAACTTTTGACAGAGTATCGGCTTCTGGCATCGAAGCAAGATGAGTTCATCTGTGTTTTTCATCCTCAGAACTTCATCTTTGTTCATTACCTTTCGCTGACCTCTCGACTTTACTTCATGATAGTCTGTGTCTTGATTGAATATCATTACCTGTCTGTCATATGTGCTGTTCGTACTCTCAACCTCTATTGTCGCTATGCCCGTTACATCTGATATGTATTCCGCTGTCATCATATCTGTACAACCTAAGAATATCTTGATGTCGCAACAGCCGAGTATTTCTTGCCATTGGTCGTTCGGGTATCGGTTCTTCAACTGCGCTATGTTTTGAATGATGATTGTTATGTTGATGTTCCTGCTTCGGACCGTCGATATTTTTTTTACAAAATCAGGTATCTGTCCGAGGTTCGAAAATTCGTCCATAATGTAATTGATTGGCAACGTTTCTCTGTATTCTAACCCCGCTTCTTTTTTCCCTCGTTCTTTGTCTATGAACTCTACCTGTTTGATAAAGCTCATTGCGTAAAACAACACTGCAAGGAAGTCAAACGATGTGTGCTGGTCTGAGGTTATCAGAAAATACGCGCACTTCTCATAGCATATTTCTTCTATGTCTATCTCATCTGTGTTGGTTACATCTCGTACTGCATCGTCTTGGAACACCGAAAGCATTGCACTGATGTTGTTTAGAATTTGTCCTTTTACGTTATCGTTGCACCGGCGAAACGCATTGTATGCTCGCCTTGCTACGCTTCGTTCCGGCAAGCCCCAAAACAATTCGTCCATCTGTTCCGGGGTCTTCTCTGACAGAATGTCATATATTCTCCCCATTGTTTTTACTGTTTCATTCGGGCTTTCTATAACATACAGTGACACTGCCTTGAGGATGATTGCGGCGTTTGTTACAAAGTACGTATCATTTCCCTTTCCCGCGTTGTCGGCTACTGCGTCTGCAAATATCTTTGCCACAAGGCTGTTGTTTCCTATACACGCTACGCAATTCCAACTATCAGAATTGAGTAGATTAACAAGGTTGAATATTCGCACTTTATACCCTTTGTTCTGCAAGAAAACTGCAGTATCTTCAACAAGCTCTCCTTTTGGGTCTGTTATTACAAGACTTTCACTTCGCTTCGCCGCTTGTATGATTGAATTTCGTACTACTGCTCTCGTTTTCAATGTTCCCGGAGCACCCATTACAAGAACATTCTTGTTTAGCTTGTTATTGATGATTTCTTCTATACCCCAATTAAGCCGCTTGACTTTTTCATCAAACTCTTTATCTGAGGGAACGCTTAGTACCTTGCCGTCAAGCTGTCCGAGTATTATGCCCTCCTGCTCTCCGACCTCCTTCATATCCAAGACGTTACCGACTTCTTCTTTTCGCATTAGAGACGATGTTCCGTATGTGCCTTCTTCTGCTACGGTAAAGTTCCTATCGTCTTTATATCCCGTCTCCTGCTTTATCCTCGGCTTAATTCCGTAATTGTATCCAAACCACACCAAGGCTATCGTCAAAAGCAAGCTGAGTATACCGCTCACGGTGCTTATGCTTGCCCATATGCACTTCAAGGGATTAAGAGAGAAACACATCTTAACAGCTTCGCTTACACTTCCTGTGAACCCCTTTTCTCGCAGAGCCGCTGTTGCAATCGGTAATTTCAACGCTTGCCCCAAGATGCCCGCGAACCACATCGTGAATAACGCTATCACCATATCTCGCCAAAAGTGCTCTTTTATCTCCGTTACTATTTTTTCTTTTAACGGTATTGCTTTCTTTGTTTTCTTCCCTTTGTTTGTGTTTTTTTTATTCAAGGTTTTTACCTCCTTCCCTTGATTATTTTTGTTTTTTTCTTTTTTTATGTTGAGATGAATATTCGTTCGTTCTCTCGCCTTACAAGCTTATATGTAGTATGGCGTTGCTATTATCTTTGTGTCTTCTTCCACGCCTACTCTCTTTGTCAGTTTTTCATATAAGCTCCTTTGGCTCTCTTGACATATTATGATTGTCTTTTTCCTTTCGCCTGCCGCTTCATTCATCTGCGTCATAAACTGCACCAGCTCGCCTATGTTTACCTCATATCCAACATACACGTTTTCTGCCTCCGTCTTTGCACTGTATATGCTACCGCTTGCCCTCTCTATTGCTTCGCGACTGAAATATCTCTTTGTCTCTTGTTCTTCTCGCAATCGCTGTTGATAGTACACTCTCCGCATTTCCTGCGGAATGGTATATATCTCCATCTGCTTCGCCCCGCTCACGTCTATGTTGTGATAATGCTTTGAGGTGTGATGTGCTTCGTCTGTCTCTATCATCAGTGCTTTTATTCTTCTGTTTTCTCCGTCCTCCTTTTTCGCACGCTTTCTCGTCAACAACGTTTCTATGTTATATAGCAGTGTTTCGTAGTTTTCTCCAAGCAAGATTTCTTCATTTATTTCTGTATTGTATTTATTCTCTATTTCTGCTTTCATCTTTCGCTCGGTCTTCTTGCTTTGCGCCCCTACGCTTCCGCCAAGATTGTATATCGGAAGAAAATGTGCATTGCTTTCCGCATCACGTATTTGCATAAGTCCCGTTATCTTCGATGCCAGTGCCCCTTTGTTTTTTATGCTGCTTCGCAGATTTTCATTGCTTATGTACTTTATATTCTTCCTCCCTATCTCGCTGACTTTGCCTAACAGTTCTGTCTTCATAAGTCGAACAGCTCGCTCGTTTTTAAGCGCACTCTGCAACACAAACCCCGTGCTTTCCTTTGCTACCTGTCCGCTTGCCTTTTCTGTGTCACCCACAAGGTTGCCTTTGAGTATTATCAAATTTTCCTTTTCTTCGTTGGCTTCGCTTTTTTCCCTCTCTCGGTTCCCTTGCTCCACTTGTCCTTCTTTGAGACGTATGTCGAGTTCCTCACACATATCCTCCCGAAGTTCCTTGTTCAATATTGTTAGGTCCTCACTCTCTATATAGTGCCGACCCGCTGCCGTTAGCCGGTATATATTCTTGATTTTGTATCCGCTCTTTCCCTCAAGGCTTTTTATACTCACTCCCTTTTGCTGATACCCTACTCGTATTCGCTCCGCATATCCAACAGTTATCAGTTCTCTTAGTATTCGGTACAAGTATGACGGGCCTATTTGTATCCCTTTCGTTCGCAAGTACATTGCGTACAGTTCTATCTGCGATGACGGTATACACTTCTCTACGTACAGGACTTGCATTATCTTTAGTTTCATTGCAGTTATTTCGTTTCTCATTTCTCTTTTCATCTCCTTTCTTTTTTGATTTGTGTAAAGAAATGTGTAAAGCTTGTAGAGAGTTTTTTCGGCTTTCTCTCTGCTCGTTTTGTTCGCTTATTTGCAGTGCGGTTCTTTTCTTTTTTTATTTGGGTTTCTTTGCCCTTTTGAGTTTACCGCAAAGGATTAGTTTACTGCTGTGTTTCGAGTGCCGTCTCTCTTGTTTTCTTTATTGGGCCTTTATTGGGTCTGCTTAATTTCTTGTTTACGGTGGCTGTGTTGTTTGACGTCTTTGTCTTTTCCCTTTTGTATAAACGTAAAGACACACGCCAATCCAAATAGAAAAAATAACAAGTAGCCTCGTCTCTCCATTGCTCTGTATTTTTTGCTATTTGCAATCCCCAAAAAGCCCACAAAGCCAACCTTTTTATCGTATCTTTTGTGTGCCAAAATCAAATTCTCAAAAAAGTGCTTGATTTTAGCACACATTTTATTCTGTTTTTTTGGCCTAAACAGCAAGTCTGAAATCAATAATATTTTCTTTTTCTTTGTTTTCCGATTGAGCCGAAGCAGGAGCTTCAAGAGCAACACGCATTATCTCTTCAGGCTCGCTGTACGGTATTATATATATCTCGGTTTTGTTAGTGCTGCCGTATTCAGTATCGAACATAAATGCTGCATGTTCGGGTGAATCGTCTTCGAGAAAAACCGTCGTAATCGTGTTTATTAAGTCATGATATTCGTGATTGTCTGTATCCGGAATATCATTTCTTTTCCTATTAGTTGATATTACGTTTTTTACATAAATGAGGACTTTTTCTTTGTATTTTGAAATATGTTTTGTCAATTTATAGTTGCGTAAATATGCGTACAACTCACCGTCCACTAATTCATTTGTGTAATAATCCTCGTAATATTTCTCGCTTATCTGAGTCTTTTTATAGACTTTTTTGTGAAGCAACGGAGGTATTTTGATTTTAATTACCGACCCGTTTTTTTCGACTTTAAAGTCATTTGCTATGAATTTATTGAGGTTAAAATCTATAACATTTGAGGTAACAGGCATAATCTTTTTATTAGCTGACACAAACAAATTGTTTATATTACCTCGTATGTTAAGAACTATTTTCCCCAATTTTTCCTCCATATTTATCATTTTTTCGTATTCTTTTCTATCGTATTGTTTTGCGTTATTTATTTCAAAATAACGATTAACCGCTTCATTCACTCCTTCGATTTGCTCGAAGATTTCACTTTCTTCTTTTGAAACACCTTTAGTGTTATTAGTACCGCTTTTCATGGTTTTTTCCTCTCTTTATACCCTATTTTGTTCATCAAAATTATAATAAGTAACATTGCCATCGGTTGAAATTACGACGTAATACAAAATTTTGAAAACGTCCGGCAATTTGATTTTTTCAATCTGTTTAACATCATCAATAATGACAATGATATTCTGCTGCTTATCTCCGTATATATTGTAATTAGTATCAATAGTACGGCACGAAGTCGCCTCTTCGCCGTCTCTGATGTAGAAACAAGTAATGTCGCTTAACAACTTTTCCTTGTTTGATAAAAACAACACAGCCGGATATTTGCAGTGAAAATTGAATATATCATTTTCCACATTCGTATTAACGCTGTCGATATACAACCAAATTGCTTTTTCAAGCGATGAGTTATATTTCTGATATGACACCATCGGAGAACTCACGATATACTCTGTACCTTTTATTTGATACGCAAGGTGGTTGTTGAGCATAATGTTAATGATGCTGTCAATTCTTTTTTCTTTAAATCCTTGGTTCTTATAGTATTGTTTCAGCTGTGTCAGCTTCATTATTTCCGCGCTGCTGACAAGTCCGACACCGTTGTAAACGTCAACTTGAGCTATTTTATTAAGCATATAAATTCCCTTCCTTTCTGTAAATTTTATGGAGTGAGCCGCAAGAGTTTTGCCCCTCACGGCATCACTTACTGTCTGAATTTATTTCTCAAACGCAACTAATTTCTTTTGTCTTTTCTTGACAATGACATAAATAGCTGCGCCGCTAATCATTAACGATGCAAAAGCAAGAACAGACACACGAACCGTTAATGTAGAACCGGTCTGAGGAAGATTTACTGTAACGGGTACAGCTTCGTTAGTGATTACGAATTCGCCTTCAGCTATACCATAGTCGGTTACTGTAAATGTAACTCTTTTGTCAGAGAGAACATAACCTTCAGGAGCTTTAAGCTCTTGTGCATAATAAGTGCCCGGCTTGAGTCCGTATATTACAAGTTCTCCGTTCTCGTCTGTGGTGCCGCTCTTTACAAGCTCGTTGTTGCTGTTATAAATACCAATTTCTGCTCCGCTTAGGGGATTGCCTTTTGTATCGGTCTTAGTAATAACAACCTTTGACAACGTGTTTTCCAATGTGGTTTCGCCCTTAACCAATCCATCTTGAGCAATCTCAAATTCGTGCTTTTCGGGATTGATTTCATAGCCTTCTGCCGGAAGTATTTCTTTGAAATAATACTTACCTCTCAAAAGGTTATAAGCATAAACCTTACCGTCTTTGTCGGTAACAAGCGTATACAAAAGTTCGTCGTTCTCGTTGTAGATGCCGATTGTAGCACCCTCTATCGGATTTCCGTCTGTATCAGTCTTAGTAATAACAACCGAAGTTTCCACATTAACGATTACATTGTCTCCGGTAACATTACCTTCGTTGTCAATAGAAAACTTATAAGATGTTTTATCCAAAATATATCCGTTGGGAGCTTCAAGTTCTTTGTAAGTGTAATCTCCCGCATATAAGCCGGAAACTGAAATCTTACCAAATTCGTTTGTAGTTCCGCGATATACTTCATCACCGTTTGAATTGTAAATAGCTATCAACGCATCTTTAAGAGGTACACCGTCTTTGTTTGTCTTCGTGATTGTAACGCTTGTCGATTCGTTAATCATTACGTTTTCGCCTTCGACTGAGCCGTCACGATTGATAACAAAAGAGTACGTCTCTTTATTAAGCTTGTAGCCGTCAGGAGCAGCTATTTCTTTATACGTGTACTTGCCGCTCTTGAGATACTGGACTTTAATCTGACCGAGTTCATTGGTAACACCGCGATAAACTTCTTTGCCTTCCGAATCGTAAATACCGATTGTTGCGCCTTTAAGAAGCTTTCCGTCTGCATCGGTTTTAGTGATTATAACTTCTGTCGGTGCATCGGTAATGGCGTATCCGTTTGTTATTGTTCCGTCGGCATTTAAAGTAAACTCATAAGTTTCGCTGTTGATTTGATACCCGTCGGGATTTATTGTTTCTTTAAAAGTATAAGTACCCACAGGTAAGTAATCTACGGTGATTGTACCCTCTGAATTTGATACCCCTGCGTAAACACATTTGCCGGTGCTGTCATATATTTCAATGGTAGCTCCTTCAACGGGTTTACCGTTAACAAGGTCTACTTTTGATAGCGTAACGCTTGTTTTCTTGTTCTTTATAGTAAGCACTGTGTCCTTAGTCGAAGAATTTATTTCAAAGTCATAATGCGAGCTGTCCTGAATATATCCGTCAGGGAAAGCTGTTTCCACAGCGTAATACTTGCCTTCAGGAAGAGTATTATAAAGAACAATAGTACCGTTTTCGTCGGTGGTGTAGCTGCCTTTATAAGTGCCGTCATCTGCGTAGATTGCAAATGTTACATCGGATATTTTTTCGTTAGTATCGGCATCAACTTTTGCTAAGGTATAGCGAGTCGGAACGTTGCTTATTACTACTTCATTAAGTAAATTACCGTCCTTGTCGGTGCATTTACCGTCGTTGTTTATTTTGAAATAATGCTTGGTGGAATCGGTATAATATCCTTTCGGAGTTAATGTTTCAACGAAATAATATTCCTTGTTTAATTCAAGTCCGTCAGATATTGTAATTTCGCCGTTCTCGTCCGGTTTGAGAGACGTTTTATTGATTTTTTTGTCACTAAACGTGCCTTTTTCATAAAGGTCAAATTCAGCACCTGACGGGGTAATTTCGGCATTATCCGCGTTAACTTTTTTAAGAGTTACTGAAATTCTGTCGTTGTTTACCGTCATTTCATTGTCGTTAGCAAATCCGATTGTGAACTTTATCGGAGTAAGGTTAGGCACATAACCTGTCGGAGCCGTCTTCTCAACAGCATAGTAAGTTCCCTCCGGCAAGCCTTCTATTTTCCAAAGACCTGATGCATCTGTTTTGCCGGTCGCTACCTTGCTGTTCGGATTAAAGCTGCCGTCGGCATTTGCTTTGTAAACAACAAACAGTGCATTGTCAATTCCTCGATTTGTTAAGCTGTCAACTTTTCTTACCGTGAAAGATGTTCTTGCGTTGACCGCGATAATTTCATTATTAGCAATTACTTCATTGTTTTCGTCAACGGCTTTTCCGCTTTCGGTTATTGTAAAGTAATGCTTTTCCGGATTGGTATAATACCCGTCGGGAGCTTTTACTTCTACAAAACAATAAGTAACGTTAACAAGTAAGTTCTTCACGGTAATTATTCCGTCTTTATCTGTAGTGTAAATCTTATCTTGTCCGGTTGCAGCATCCTTTACGGCTTCAAGTCCGGTATCTGTAACTTTGTACAGCTTAAATTCTGCTCCTGATAACGCTATTCTGTCTTCTATATTTTCGTTTGCATTTACCTTTTTCAGAGAGATAACAGTTGAATTGTCATGAATTGTTATAGTCTTGGCTGCCTTTGCAGAAATTGAGAAGGACATTTCGTCTTTGCTCTGAGCAGTTGTAAGATAACCGTCAGGAGCTTTTGTTTCAACGAGATAATAGTCTCCTTCCGAATATCCTTTAAGAACTATCAAACCATTTTCATCGGTAACAAGACCGCGTTTTACACATATGTTTTCTTTGTTGTACAAGTCAAACATTGCATTTGAAAGAGGATTATCGTTTTCGTCTACTTTCTTTATTGTGAAAATAGTCTCGCTGTTTTTGACAACGATTTCCGGATACCCTGTTGATTCGTTAACATTGTTTGATACATCAATGTTTCCGTATGTATCTGTAGTAAACGAATACACTGTATCGTCAAGATAATATCCGTTTGGAGCTTTCGTTTCTTGATACGTATAGGTTGTGTTGGCTTTTAATCCTTTAACAACAGCTATTCCGTTCTTGTCTGTAATTGTTGTGAATTTGTCGTCGTCAGAAGATTTAACTTCAAACTCGACACCGCGCAGAGCCTCATTTGTATCGGCGTCAACCTTGCGAAGAGTTACACCTATACGATTGTCAACGACCGTAAGCACATTGCCGTTAGCCGAAGAGCAGTCCGATAGCTGACCGAACTTTGCTTCATACGCAGTACCTTCTTTGTTGAGCTGTACTGTCAGACAAGCAACAATTTCATTCGCAGGGAGAGCACATCTGTCCGGGGCTTTTGTTTCTTTAATAACAAAGTAGCCGGGGGCAAGATTTTCTATCTTCAACGTTCCGTCGTCTTTGGATATGCCCGTAAAGACAGGTGTTTCGTCTGATATTTCAAACGAAGATGTAGCTTTGTAAACAGAAAATTCGGCACCTTTAAGCTTATTGCCAACCTCATTTTCCTTATTGATTTCAACATCAACGTCAAAAGGAATTTCTTTCGGCTTATTAACCAAATCAAGCGTTATGTTTGAATTTTGGTCGGCGATGGTAAACGGATATAATTCTTCATCGAGCATATATCCGTCCGGTGCTTGACCTTCTCTCAAAATATAATCGCCTGCCGGGAGATTGTTTGCTGTAAATGTTCCGTTCTCGTCTGTTACAAAATAATCGTCGTTCAAAGTGTCATTCCACACAAGATTATCCCAGTCCCAAGACGTTCCTTTACAAATCACAAACTCTGCTCCACTGAGCTTTCTGCCGGTTTCAGCGTCCGCCTTATTAACCGTCACAGAACCTTTTTTAGTAACATTATAAAAATGGACGTTCGGAATTGTATTGAAAGACAAAGTAACTTTCTGTGGAGCTACGGGTATGTAGTTGTTCTGTGTAATTTCGGTAATGGTGTACTCATAGCCAACAGGGAGATTAGTCACTTCAGCTACACCGCTTGCGTTGGTTTTTACGTTTTGACTGAATCCCGTGGCATCGCAACGAACATTGAATTCGACGTTGTTTACGTTCGAATCATCGGAATGTTTCGTTATCTTTAACGCACTTGTATCCGTATAAACGTTGAACATCACAACTTGCGGGTCGGGTATTGAACCGCAAATCAAAGTCTGAAGTTCAGGGTTAGCGGTAGCATACAGAGCCACGCCGCCGTGACAATCGGTCAGATTTTTCATCATTTCGATATGTTTAAGGCTTTTTCTGTTTATCGGAGCATCCGAAGTTATGGTTATAACATTTCCATTTTTATAAACTGACAACCCATCCGTGCTTGTAATATTAAACTCGGATAAAATGCCGTTCGTATCTGTAAACGTCTTTGTGTATTTACCGGTAGCCGCATCATAATCAAGTTTTAAATTCAAAGAGTCACCCAAATTCGGCTTTACCGTATGCTTAGACATTTCGGTTAATATGCCTCGATATGCCTCAAGAATATCTGAGTATCCTTTTGTCTGCATGCTCAAAATGAAACGACAGCACTTATTGTTTTCATCATATCCACCGGTAATTCCGGCGTAAATATCCGAGGAAGCACTTGTTCTATAACCAAGCATGTATTCCCAAATAATCACCTGAGTTGCATAGTAACCTGCATCTCCGTATTCTGAATAAGAGTTTGGATAACCATATATAGAAGCTAAGACAACGCCTCTTTTGGCCGTGTTACTTGCGTTCTGCCAAGCGGCTGTATCAACAAGGTCTACGGCGTCTGTAGATGTACCATTGGCAAAATCTTTGCCAAACTCCAAACAGTAAGCCGCCTCGCCTGTTGCTGTAACCGTTCTTTTGTAAAACGTTTCCCAACCTCTTTGAGACGGAGATGCTACAGACCCGTCGTCGCCCCAATACTTTATGTATTTATAATGAGTAGGCGACTGCTTAATAGTGTATTTGTTGTTTACATTCGCCGCAAAAGCAGACAAAGAAAACGACCCAAGTATGATAAGCACAGAGAGTATCGAACAAAGAACTCTTGCAAAAACTTTCTGCTTTTTATTAACCATATTTTTTACCTCCTTCTTCTTTTTTTGGTTAATATAATACTGTTCATTTATGTTGCATAGCCGTCGGCTCACGGCGGACGGCACTGTAGCTGTTGCAACAGCGCAAATGTTATGAACGTCTCTATCGTTGTTATAACCAAAACATTTCCCTCCTTTCTTGGATGTTTGGTGACTATACCTTTTAGCGTGTAAAATATAATGATAACTCTCTTAAAAAATAAAAAAAGAGAAAACGAGTATTTTTCTTGTTGGTAATTTTTGGCAAAGCCAAAAAGCACCAACACAAATACACATTTTCTCCATTAACCATTGCTTACGAGCAACTTCTTAACATATAACTGCTAAGCACAAACCGTAGTAGATACGGCAATTAACTTATTAACTTATTACAAATAGAAAATATAAAAAGTGTAGTAACACACTCCCGGACCAAGGTCATCTCTCGCCTTGGCTTCATAATCGACATACATTTTTATCGGTGCGCCTCTATTCAAATATCCGGCGTTAACGCACTCATTATATTCAATTTCTGCACATTCCTTTATGTCTTGTAAGACCTTCTGATTATTAAATGAATTAACAGTCAGCGTCCAGCATGAGTTGTTCTTGTTGAGTGCCGAAGACACTTCCACGTTGCTAAATGACCCAAGATGCTTGTTTGCCTCTGCTTTAAGCTGTTCCGGGTTTATATCTTGATTTGACCCGCAAGGAATTTGCCTTTTTGTTGTCGCAGCAGCAGTAACAGAAGCGTTTGATGCTGTTGTTTTTTCTGTTTTTTCTGTTTTGACTGTTGTTGTTTTCATCTTCGAAATATTGTTGGGGCAACTCTCTTTTTCGCCTGTCTCATTATTCGAAGAAGTGTCTTTTAGTGTATCCTGTATTCGGACATTTACTGCCTTTGTTATGGATTCAGAAGTAATCTCCTTTTCGTCCGTAGTATCACTACAAGAGGAACTACAAGAAGAAAGAACTTCGCTGCCAAGCGTTTCGTCGGCTTTACATTTACTTTTGTTTTGCTTTGTAACAGCTGCCCCTATTGTTATTAAAGCAACCAGCCCACAGCAAATACAACATGCAACCATAACTTTTTTTCTTTTTTTGGTCTCCATAAAAAATTTCTCCTTTCGAATATATATGACGAAAACACGAGAAAATTTGCCCTTTTTTACGAAAATCCGATGTAAAAAAGGACACAAAAAACCGCTTCCCGAAATGGGAAACGGTTTCATATTGTTTTCGCACTTTTTGTTATATTTATTATAACAGGCTGTGTTTGAAAAATCAATGTCGTCTTTTTTTCACGATTTTTTTCACGTGTCAATGTCAACTTTTTTTCATTTTTCGCAATTATTTTACGCAGCCAAGTCATCTTGTGTAATCGTTTCGCCGTTAGCAAGTTTACGAAGAAGTTTCGGGTCAGATGTTATAAGTAGAGTTTCCTTTCTTGAGTCCTTGATATTAACCGTGAAAGTGTTTTCATTTGCTTTAACTAACACTTGACCTCTTGAAAAGTTTGTTATTGTTTTCAGTTCGTTGTGTGTAAGGTTGAAATGTTCTTTAACGATTTTTGCTTCATCATCATCAAGGCGAAGTATCATTTTAATACGGCTGTTGTTTAATACAGCTTTACCGTATTTACCACCTTCAAGAGCAAAGAAGTCCTCAATATCCTGTGTTGCCGCTATACCTGAACCACCCATACCACGAATAGTCTTAAATACAGTAACGACAAATTCGGCTGCGAGAGGATTTTTGTTGAGCAACATCCAAGCCTCGTCTATTGCGACAACCTTTTTCTGTGTCTTATCTTGCCTAACAGTATCCATAATAAACTCAAGAGCAACAAACATACCCAAAGGCTTTAACTCGTCTGACAAATCGTTAAGGTCAAATATGATATATTTATTACTGAGGTCAACATTTGTTTGACCGTTAAAAGCACTTGCCGAACCTGTAACAAATCTCAACAAGATATTTGCAAGTCGCTCTGTACCCTTTTGTTGAGAAAGCACATTATATAAATCCTCCAAAATCGGCATTTCTTTATATACTACATTTGAAACAGGATTTCCCTGTTCGTCTACAACAGTTTTTGTTGTATCTATAAGAGAGCTGTTATCTTTTGTAATACCTTTAAGCGAATATGTCTTTAAGATAGCATCGTCAAGAAAGGTTCTCTCCTCTCCTGACATATCGCCTATCGCCAACGAGAAGAAGGTAAGCAAAGAGTCGATTTTGCTACTGAGGATTGATTGTCTTTCTCTTTTAGATGAATAGCCCAATTTCTTTGCGTTCTCATCTGCGCTTGGTCGAATTTCCATAATGTTTATTCGTGTTTTTGACCCCGAAGAAATAGTAAGGAATTCGCCATTAACTTCTTTACAACCTCGTTCATATTCGTCACCCTTAATCGGGGCAATAACAAAAGTTTGTACACCTTTAAGCCTAAAACGAAGACACATTGTCTGTAAGGTAAATGTTTTTCCTGCACCGGAAGTACCTAAAAGCGTAATATTTGCGTTTGAGTATTTTGAAGTGTCAAAATTATCAATCACGAGCATAGTTTTGTTATCACTGATGCCAAGAAGAATTCCATCTGTGTCGGATACCTCAAACGAATTAAATGGATAGAAGGCACTAAGTCCCGATGTTGTCATGTTCCTCTTGCCCTTACTGTATATGTATGGGTCAAGAGTATTAAGCGGCATGTAAGAAGAAAAAGCTTCTTTAATTTTGTATTCGCACTCATTCAAGTCAACATCAATGGCTCCGAACATATCTTTAACAGCTGAATTTTTTTCATACAACTCTTCTAAAGAAGAAGCGGAAAGAGTGAACATTGTTGTGACATAAAAAAAGTCCTCGCCGCTGTTTAATCTGTTTCTTATGTATGCGCTCGACTGAATAGACTTGCCGATTTCCTCATAGTTTTCGCCCTCGGTGTTTTTCATAGTATTCATCCGAGCCTTGTTAATACGTATCTTGGTACGCAATTTATTCTTCATTGATTTAGAGTCTTTTTTATCGACAAAAATATCAACATCTATACCTTCTGCGCCGCATATTATCCCTGTAAGCCAAGCGTAAGAAATTCTGCTTGGGTACTCCTTAGAGGGAATGTACAGGAACGAATAATACGTCCTGTCCACAACACAATATTCGCTGTAGAACTCTATTTTCTCAGGTGAAACAAGTGTAGAAACGGGAACATCAAAGTTATCAAGCAGTTCTTCGTCATTATCCGTAATGCGCTTTGCTTCATCGTAGAACGCTTGTTTGCGTTCTTTAAGGTCGTATATTGTTTTGTTTTTGTTGGCAAACTCATAAAGTGTGTTAATCAGGAAGTTCTTTTCGTCTCCGTGTCGAATAACAGCATTTCCGCAGTTGCGAATAAAACGCCTTATGGTTTGTTTAGCCTTGTCAAGATAATAAACAGCGTCATCAAAGGATTTTATCTTTTCTGGGTCATTGCCGCAGGCTTCAAGAACTATGAAAAAGCGACGAGATAAACCCGAATAAACTCCCAAGCGTTTTATAAGCCGCATATAATCATCTTGATATGGCTTTAAATGAGAGTCTTTTTCGAGAGCAAAGTCGTGATTCAAAACGTTTATATACTTGTTTACGTCAGCACGGCGCGAAAGACTTTTTATCTGCATCGTTACCGGGCCTATCTTAGTCAGCTGAGCAAAGCCATCAATTATTTTTTCCTTATCCAACGCCGTCTTGTAGTCGAAGTTAATGGGGGCAATTTCAACGATTGTTACATACCTCTTATCCGGCGTTATAATAACGTTGTCTTTGATTTCGACGTTCCCGATAACGTCTTCAAAGCTCATTACATTGTTGTTTTTTTTCAATTTTACCACCGCCTAAAAAAATCATGTTATTACAACAATATATGAAATATTTTTCGGCAAATTTGCCCTTTTTACAAAAAAGAAAGCCAACGCCAATCGGCATTGACCTTCTTAACTTTTGATTTGTTTTGAATACTGCTTTCTCTTACTTACGCTTCGGACTTTTTCTTTTTAACAAAATAAACTCCGATAACGCTAAGAGCTGAAAGTCCTGTGAAAGCACCGATTACTTTTCCGGCTGTACCGGTTTGAGGTATTTCAACGGCTGGTATTGCCTCATTAGTCATATCAGCTTTAACGATTTCGCCGTCTTCTTTAATCTCAAACTCATGCGGCGTTTCATCAAGAATATAACCGGGAGCAGCATCAAACTCTTGATACGTGTATTTACCATATCTTAATGTGAATGTTGCTACACCGTTTTCATCGGTATACCCTTCGGCAACGACATTGCCGTCGGCGTCATAAATTCTGAATCCTGCGTTCGGAATAAGAGCACCTGTAGCTACATCGGTCTTTGTAATTTCAACAGTGCCGATTATAGGACGGTCTTCGAACGTATTTTCGTCATTATTTGAAACAGTAACAGTCTCGTTATTATTTCTTATTTCAAAATAATAATATTCGTCGTCCGCCACAAACCCTTCAGGGGCTGTTTTCTCGTGAAGGAAATATCCGTTATAACGCAACCCTTCGGCTATGTATGTGCCGTCGTGATTATCTGTCATTGTTCCGTAATACGTATCGACACCCTCATCATAAGTTTCGTTGGCGTTTACGTCGAGGTATATGTCAAATACCGCGCCGGCAATGTTTTTATCCTTATATTCTTTATCAACCTTTGTAACGGTTACATTTCCGGTTATAATGCTGTTCAGAACTTTGATTTCAACAGTTTGAGCATTATCCGTAACAGATACCGGGGTAGACTTTTCGCTTAATACGAAGCCCTCAGGAGCTTCAATTTCTCTTACGATATAGTCTCCGTAAGGAACATTATCAAACACAAATGCACCGTTTTCATCGGTCTTGCTTACAAGATACGCCGTGTCCTTAGTAAATTCGGTTGTGGTTGTTGAGAACAATCCCATTGTAGCGTTTGCGACGGAATTGCCGTCATCGTCCACCTTATGTCCCAATATCTTGCCGCGAATAATATCGTTTTCCACGGCATTACCGTCATTGGCTGTTACGGTAACGGCAAGAACGGATTGACCGGCATAATTGAACTCTACAGGATACTTAACATCGGACGGTATATAATGCTTGTCTGTCGATACTTCTTTGACATAGTATTTACCAAGAGGAATATCGCTGTTAAATATTATATGTCCGTCTTTGTCCGCCGAAGCGATTTCTATAAGTCCGTCTTTCGGAAGAACCGTGTTATCGTCGGCAAGAATGTTCTCGTTCGCATAGAGACCAAACTTAACATTTGTTATTTCGTCTGCGTTACCTATGTTGTAAAGGTCATCTTTTTCAAGAAGCTTGTCAACTGTAACGGTAGCCTTCTGTCTTTCGTTTGTAAACGATACGGAGTCAGATACAATGTTTTCGTTCTGTCCTGCATACGAGAGTGTAACATACTGCGGAATATTGTTAAGGGTCATACCGTAAGGTGCTGTTTTTTCAACGATTTTATATGAGCCGAGATAAAGTTCTTTGCTCTTTGCAACACCTTCACTATTTGTCTTCACAGTATCGACAATTTCGCCCTCAGAAGCACGTTTTGTACCGTCAGAAGTATAAATATCTTCGTTAGCAATAATGTCATATACGGCGTTCTTGAGACCTTTTACGGCATATACGGGAGTGTATATTTTACCGTTCTTATCTTCATTCTTTTCAACGCTGCTTAACACTTCGCCTGTCTTGCGTACTTCGATAACACCCTTTTGAGCGACGTTCTCAAAGCTTGCATAGTCGGTAAATGTAACTACATTCTGGCCTTTGTATGTCAATGATATATTCTGTTTGGTATTGTTAATAACATAACCGTAAGGCGCGGTTTTTTCAACAATATAATAGTTGCCGAGATAAAGATATTTTGTAACCGCCTTACCGTTTTCGTCGGTAGTTACGGTATCGACCAATTGGTCTTTGGTATATTTAACTTCGCCGTTAACAACTACGTCTTCCGCAGCGAATATATCGTACACAGCACCTTTAATCGGTTTTTCGGTTTCGACATCGAATTTGGTAATTTCAATGTTGGCTTTCTGCGGAGCATTCTGCGCTGTGTAGCTATTCTGGAACACTTCGACTTCCTGACCTTGATATTCAAGGTTTGCCAATACTTCATCCGTATTTAATACGTATCCGTTAGGAGCAGTTGTTTCAATAAGTTTGTATGAACCGAGATAGAGTTCGGGTGATATTGCAACACCGTTTTCATTGGTGGTAAACGACGTTACTATGTCGTTCTTGTGATATTTAACATCACCGTTAACTGTTATGTCATCTGCTGCAACAATATTGAAAGTTGCACCCTTCAAAGCTTTGTTTGTTTCCTTGTCGGTTTTTGTAAGCTTGATAGTAGCTTTTTGCGCAAGGTTTGTGACCTCACAGTTCTTGTTATACAGAGTAATGTTCTGGTCTACGGGCGTAATGTCAACCGTATAGCTGTTCTTGTCTCTTACGTAAGGCTTTGGAGCTGATTTCTCGGTAACGATATACTGTCCTATATACAGAGGTTCGCTTGTGGCTTTACCGTTTTTGTCGGTAGTCAATTCGGCTACCTTCTCGCCCTTTCTGTATACGGTCTTTCCATTTACCTTAATAGTATCGGCAGCCTTAATAACATAGACGGCGTTTTCTACAGGGATATTCGTTTCCTTATCTGCTTTAAGAACTGTTATTGTAGCTTTCTGCGGTGCATTAGAGACTGTGGTTTCTGCATATACAGTTTCCTTTTCCGCATCATACGTAAGGCTTACATCATGTCTTTCTGTGTTAACGGAATAACCGACGGGGGCTGTCTTTTCCTTAACGAAATAATCACCGAGAGGAAGATTTTCCGTTGAAGCCACACCGTCTTTAGTCATTATTGTTGTTACAAGCTGACCGGCACTATATAAAATCTCACCGTTTACGATTATGTCGGATTTAGCATATACTTCAAATTCTGTGGTAAGGTCTTTGACAGTTTTATTCGTTTCCGAATCGGTCTTAGTTACTGTTATTCTGCCCTTTTGAGATACGTCTTTGTCGGTAACTTTAAACGTAAAGATGCTTACATCCTGACCTTGATACATCAGGGGAACATAGTATACGTTGTTGTTCTTGTTGTATCCTTCCGGAGCCGTCAATTCTTTGACATAATATGTTCCGAGATACAATTTCTTGCTGGCACCTTTACCGTTATCTGTAGAGACTTTATCTACGAGCTGGTCTTTCTTGTACTTAACATCGCCGTTTACAACTATGTCAATGCTTGCGTAAACACCGTATACAGCACCTTTTATAATCGGGCGGTCGGTTTCGGCGTCAATCTTTGAAATTTCAATAATGCCTTTCTGCGGCATATTTGAAACTGTTTCCGATTGAATGTATACTTCAGCTTTCTGCCCGTCGTATTTCAATGAAACATTGTGATTGTCTTTGTTAAGGACATATCCCGTAGGAGCACTGACTTCCTTGAGATAATATTCGCCGAGATAAAGCGCATTTGAAAGAGCTTTCCCGTTTTCGCCGGTCGTTAATGTACCGACTTTTGTTCCGGCTTTAAACATTGTAACACCGTTAGCAATTATGTCTTCTCTTGCATATATATCAAAAACAGCATTGCTAAGAGCTTTGTTGGTTTCTTTGTCGGTTTTAGTAAGGTTAATCTGTGCTCTCTGAATTTTGTTAACTACAGTACCGTCGTTTACCTTAATAACATCGCCGTCATTTGATATTACAACGTCATAAGACCTACCGTCTGTTACATATCCGGTAGGAGCTGTTTTTTCGGTTACTCTGTACTTTCCGTCATTCTTTTCCGTTACGGGCAATTTGTTGACATAATAACCGTCGGTACAACCGTATCTGTCGCTGTCAAGTGTAGACGAATGAGACAAGTTGCACACGAAATCATATTCGTTTGTGTTTTTGTTATATTCGCTTACTGCGAATACAGCATCATCAGCAAGTATTATATCGCCTGTTTCCGCGTCCGTTTTTGAAAGAACCAAATCTCCGCGTTTGTATTTGTTGTCAAAGGTTACGGAAGAGGTTTCGTTATATTTAACGGTAACAGTCTGGTCTGACGGCACTACCATATAGGAAGGACAGTTAAGTTCTTTTACCGTGTATGTACCTATAGGTAAGCCTTCTTTGGTAGCAACACCCTCAGCGTTTGTAGTGATTGTTTCGTTTATTGTTTCGCCGTCAATTGCTGTACCGGATATGTTAAATTGGTATCCTGACTTAATACCGTCTTCAGCGTTCTTTCTGACTTCAATGTTGCCGCGTTTAAGGTTGTTTGAAAACCAAACATTTGAAGTGTTGTTCGGCGTAACGGTTGTATACTGATAATCAGGTTCTACATAATACTTTTCGCCCGTTGCCTTTTCTGTAACTGTGTATGTACCGGGGCGCAAATCGTCTACAACAACATATCCGTCATATCCGTTTCCGCTGTTTATCGTTACATCCATATTGATGCCGTTGCCGCTTATATTGAATACCATTCCCTGACTATCGCCTTGTTCGGCATGTTTGTTTATCTGTATTTTTCCTCTACCCTCTGTTTTGAGAGAGAAGTACGCATTAACAGGGTCGTTTCTTGATACTGCCGTAGCCGTAGTCTGACCCGGACCAACGCAGTACATAGCCGTAAGCTGAGGCAACGGATTTGAAAACGAGTTGTTGGTCCTTTCGCCTGTAACTACTTCTGAACCGTCAAACTCATTTGTTGTGAATATGTTAAGCCAGTTACCAACAACTTCAAACTCAACGCCCGGCATGCTAAACGTATATCCAGATACAACGTGGTTATCGTCAAATATACTCTTTTCGTATCTGCCCGTGTTCGGGTTGTAATCGAGAGTTATGGCATACTGCCATGACTGCCAGTAATTGTTTGTAGAAAACGCCGGAATTGTTCTATGGCTCAACATCTGAGCTTCTATCTTGTAATATACGGCTTTACAAGCATCTCTGTTTGCGGAGCTTGTCTTGCCTCCGAAAGCACAGTTGAGGAACGTCTCAGTTTTATCGGTGTTAAACAGACCTTTAACAATAGCCCACATAATAGCCTGTGTAGCAACCTCTTCAACATCACTTGCGTATCCGTATCGCGAAGTACCGTTATATCCGTAGATAAAGGCGTATTTAATAAGCTGCTGTTGGTTATCTGACAAGCCTTTAATAACTGAACTTGCTGTTTTATTACCTTCCTGCACCTGTACGCCCGGCTCAACACAATAGGCAACCTGACCGTTGGCTTTAAGTCTTTGATGCTGACCGTGTTTACCGCCCAAGCCTAACTCTTTATGTGAAGTAAAGTCATAATAAAAGCCGCTTATCCAGTCGTTTCTGCCGGTAACTCTTACGGTTTCTCCGTCGCTTATAGCCGATGAAGTCAGCGGTATTACCGACAACATCATCAGCACGGCAAGAAAGACGGACACGATTCTTACGATTTTTGTCTGTTTTCGGTTGTTTGAATGAATACTTGTAGTGTTCATAATAGGATTTCTCCTTTCGTATAAATTTTTGTTTTTTTAAACACCTACAGTAATATTTTTTGCATTTTTGCATATGTGCTGCGGTGCTACGAAAAGCCCGTACCGTAATTTGGAAAATTCGGAACAAAGAGCATATTGATACCTCCTCTTATTTGAAAATTTTATTTTTGCTTTTACTCATACTTATAAATGTAGATGTAAGCAAACAATCTTGCAAGGAATTACAGACTGTGCTAAAATCAACGAAGCAAGAAATTAACCTCTTTTTTTGATTTACGTTAACAAGGTTTTAATGGAGAAGGAAACTTTGTTTCTAAATCTAAAATAAAGGAGGTGCTTCTATGGATGTTTATTCACAGTTTTGTGAATTGGTTAAAATATTAACCACCAATGCAAGTTTGATGGCGTCAATATTGACGATTGTCGCTTGCTGTAAAGAAATAACCAAGAAGTAATTTCTTGTTTAATGCCGCAGTAATTATTGTAAGTAATTACTGCGGTGATTGTTTGCTTGCACCTATATATGAAAAGGTTTTTTACAAATTTGCCCTTTTTACGAAAATTCGATACAAAAAAGGGCATAAAAAAACCGCCTCCCATAAGGAAACGGTCTAATATTTGTTATTTGATTGTTTTTCGGTGCTTTGTTTTTTCGCACTTTTTGTTGTACTTATTATAACATACGGATTTTTTTAAAGTCAATGTCAACTTTTTTTCACGATTTTTTTCACGAGTCTATGTCAACTTTTTTTCAAAACATTTTAGCACAAAAGTTGATATGTGAGCAGACAACGTATTTTTTCGCCGCAAATTTGTCTATTAACACCCCCGCCTATAAAGAATAACATTTTGATGGCAAATTGTTATCATATCCACGATGTTGACTTTTGTACAACTGATGGTTTGTGTCTACAAACAACGGCATCAAAATGTATCCGCCAATTAAATAAAAAATCAACCTTGATGCAGGGGAACCATCCGCAATTTTGACTTGATATATTTTTCCCTCAAACAATTCTTCAATTTTTCCTTTTGGAAATCCATATTCTTTGAGAATAGATATTACCGAGTCTTTATAATCATTGCTTATCACATGACAATGCATACCTTCATCGGATTCCAATTTAACAAAATTAGGAAAACCAGAAATATGTTTTACCTTTTCTAAAGATTTAGTTATAACAGAAAAACATTCTTTTTCGTCTTGAAAATGGTTGTTAAAGCTGCGGGTCTTTACCGACTGCTTTTTGAAATCTTTAAAGCTAAAACACAATCCGACGCTGCTTGGCAACCGTGGAGTCAAAATCTTTTCCTGACCGATATTTTTTGTTGAAGTTTTTTGTATCTTACTCATGAACTACTTGTTTAGAATAAAACTCATAAATTGTTTTTACATCTATTTTCTGAGTTGACGCTTCGTTAAAATCAAAACCTTTCCGAGCTTCAATCCAAGGTTTTTCGCTATGTGTAAGACTTTCTAATTGTGTAGCCGTTAAATTACCGTAGGCTTCCCAAACCTCATTCAAAACCTCAACAACTTGATTTGACAAATTCAATTTTCCGTCAAACATCGGAATATCGTTCCAACCATAACTTTTGTATTTGTTATATAAATTTCTACATACAGGACCGTGAATCCAAGCTTCAAAACCGTCTTTACAAATACTCTTGTCAATAGAGTCTTCCATATCATTTAAAAACACAATGCACCAGCAATACGCATAATAGCACATTTTTTGCAATTTTTTATTAGACATACTTTCTTTTGAAAGAAACCACTTTGCAATCGTAAATATCATTTCGTTGCTTGCCTCAGAAGATGTATTTACATATGGTTTATAATTCAAAAAAACATCATAATTTGTACTTGTGTTATTCATATTATTCGACCTCTTTTTCTTCTTTTTCTTCTTTTTCTTCTTTTTCTTCTGCATCTTGGCTTAATAACTGGCCTAAAAAATTATATATTTCTTGTGCCCTATCTCTATTCATAGTAATTCCGCACTGAATAAAACGGATAAATCTCTTATCTACATCTTCGGGCTGACGAATTACTTTAGTAACATCACTCTCATTGTCAATTTCAACATGTTCGGCTTTAGGGAGAGCAAACCTTTCCAAGTAAAAATTCAAGTTAATTTCACCCTGCGGATTAACTCCTCCAAAAGCCCCATTAACATATTTAGGATTATAGTCATCATCAAAAATATAGTCAAACGTATATTTATTATTTTGCATAATGGCACACACCTCATAAATACAATAATATGAATTTACTCTTTATAATAATTATATGATAAAAAGAAGAGCTTTTCAACATTTTTTATTTAGAATATTTTATGCAAAAAGAAAAAAATAAAGTCCTCCAAAAAGAGGACCTTATCTTCGTGAGGAGTGCTATTGCTGGGTGCGGATAACACTTGATGCTATTATACACTACTGTTTTTAAAAGTCAAGCGAGAAATGAAATGCTTAAAAAATGGGAATTTTTTGACTTTAAAACAATCAACCGTGAACAACATAAATATAATACGGTTCTGCGCTGTCATTAGGACGATACTTATAGAAGATGTTAATTCTTAGACACCGCGGCTCTTTTTTTATCATTGCCTCCCACTCTTCGTCGGAAACATTAGCCATTGCTCCACCATACCTATCGGCCTTATACGTACTATCAATCCTGTCACGCAAGTGTTCAGCATATAACTTGTCATCTCCGGGTTCGAACTCTTTGGTTATGCCTATCTCCGGACCCCAAGAAGTCGGATAACCTTCAGGAGTCTTAAATTCCATAGATGTATCCACAAGATAGCCGTATTTATTTTTGGCGTAGGCTCTGGCTTCTTCAACAATAGCCTTGACATCGGCTTCGGTCACAGTACGAGAACCCTGTTGCTGACTGCCGCCGCTGTTGCCTGTATTTTTATTGCCTGAGTTGTTTTTGTTACCGCTGTTTGTTTTATTGCCGCCTGTGTTTTTCTTGCCGCCCGTGCTTTTATTGTTTGAGCTGCCTGTATTGCCTGAACTGCCCTTGTTGCCTCCGGCGGTGTTGTTTGTATTGTTGTTAACGTTTGCTGCGGTGCTTTCGATAGCAGCTATGGTTGTTTCCGGCGTAGCAGTAGTATAAACAAAGTTACCGCTTTCGTCGGTTACGGGTACAACGTGACCTTCCGCATCGACGGTAGTTTCAATGCCATCGGGCAATGTTGTAGTCTCGGTTTCCGGTTCAGCCTGCACGGCAACATTCGTAGTGTTTTCTTCCGCTTTGATTTTGTTGTTATGCACAACCGTAGGAACGGTTATCGCAGTTGCTATAACGATTACTCCCGCTACGGTAAGAGTAGCAAAACGAGCTTTAAACTTCTTGTCGTTTTTTAGCTTCTCGTTAAGGTTTTTTGCCGCTTCTTTCAAGTTAAATTTTTTCATAGTTTTTTTACCACCTCAGATATATTGTAGTTATTTTTGATTTTGTGTCAAGACAAAGCACACATAAAATAGAGATTTACTCTTTATCTTCACACGGTTTTTGTTTTTTTCTGAGGCTCTCCTTTCATTTATATATGACCGAAAATCAAAGAAATTTGCCCTTTTGTTTGAATTTGTTTGAATTTAATATATGAACAAATGCACAAAACAAAAGACGCCATGTAAAAGCACAGCGTCTTTAGTCTAAAAAAACAAAACTGTAAGTAAGGAGCCTTGACAACCGACAAATCAAATATTGACTGTTGAATTAAGAATGAAAACACCGATAGTTACAAGAACAACAGCGATAAACGCCCAAAACGCCCATCGTGTAGATTTGTTAGCCCAGAACTCTTTAAAACCTCTCTTATCACTTTCGTTTTTTCTTTCAGTTGAAGTTTCGGGTTTTTTCATGAAAAGCACCTCCTTTCTTTTTTTATATATGACTTATCTTTTCGATTTTTTGCCCTTTTTGGGCTTCTTTTTGGTTTCTTTTTCGGAAATCAACGAATCTGAATCAAGAACATCCGTCTCTACTGTTTCCGACTCGACGACTTCTTCTACGTTATCATTTTGTGTTTCTGCATCTTCAGTTTCGGCTATCAGGTTGTCAAAAACGTGACTATCGTCTCTTTCGACAACGTGGCAGCTTCTTTTAAACTTAAAGAACTTCGTTATAAACTCGGAAAGATAGCAGTGTTTAATACCTATAACGCCGAAAGCAAACAACGCACCGCCGAATACAGCTATAAGAATAGCTCTGTAAAGCAATCTGATAGGCAAGAAAATAAAGATAGGAATTGTTAAAGCTGCGAGCAGGGCACCCTCGCCAATACTTCTGAACGAAAGTCCGCCGGCGGTAATAAAGCTATCTTCGTAATTACGTGGTATAACATATGCAGGTGAAAGATTTTCTTGTTCTGTCATAAATTATTAGGCGGGGAAATCCACAGACTTGCCTGTGGGAGGAACCGCCGTTCTCCTTTCAGTAATATAATTTTTTCTGCTTTCAATAAGTTTTAATTTTTTATAACTTACTGATGCATTGATATGAGTTCTGTCTAAAAGACGTAAATCCATTCTTCCAGTAGAGCGTCTGCCAAAAATAAAACATTCCTGTCCTTGGTACATAACTTTGTCGAAAAGTCTGAAACCTTTGACAAAGTAAGGTGCTTGGTTTCGTTTACGAACTCCTCCTTTAAGGATGGTATTTTTATGTATCTGTCTGTTATGGCAGCGCACTTTCTTCTGGTAATAATATGTTTCATCAGAGACAGTTAATGGGTGTCCACTTATACAACGGGCATCTATATAATGTTCTTTTGGAAGATTATTTTTTATGCGGGTATTCTTTGTAATGTAGCCGAAAGTAAGATTTACATCTGGATATAAAGTCTTTAATTCGTCGTAAAAGCTCCAACGCATAATTCCCATAAATGATGCATCTCTAAAAGACATTCCTCTGTGTATGGTCTTTGGAAGTTTTATTGTACCTCTGTGGTATCCGGTATGACATGTCTTGCAAAGCGTAATCAGATTATCCGGACTGTCACCACCTGTCTTACGGCTTTCTATATGATGTACATTTAATATTTTATCCTTGGATTTGCCTTTACAGCATTGACAAACATGACCGTCTCTGAAAAGTACATATTCACGCACATTCCAGAAACCTAACTGGTCGCCTTGTTGATAATCAGTACCGCTTATCGTAGGATTTTTAATCTTCTGAATATCAAAAGATGCCGTCTCAACAATTATCCGTGTAACGGGAAGTATCTGATGTACTTTTGCTACAACGGTCAAATGCGTATTTACTCTCTGCCTTACAGATGGTGCTAACCACCCTTTCTTTTTGCACGAAATCCTGTTATTAAAACGGGGCTTTCTGTACCTTGTTTTTCTGTTTCTGCGGGTTCTGCGGTTCTGCCGTCTGGCTGACAATAAACTCACTATATCGTTTCGCAGTTCAACATCAGATTCATAAAGGACTCTGTTTTGCGTTGTTGCGGAAATCCCGATATACTTAGAGCCTGCATCTATACCAAGACTGATTTCCTGTGTATAGTCTGTGCTGCCATATAAAAGCTGTATTGTAAACGGACAATGCTTAACAACTTTTGCTTTATCGGATTTTAATAATCTTCTGATTTTTCCATGCCTGTCAGTCGGCATAAGTGGTTGTCCGTCTTGTGAAATTACATATACCATTATAGGCATTTCCTTTCTTTGAATATTTGATATGTTTTACGCTGTAAGCCAGTACATATCAGACTGTAATATGCCTTCGCCAAAGTTAATGAGAGGTTTACATGCCAGCAACACTGTTCCTATACCACAGAACTGTTTAATCACTGACCTTAGAGCTACAGATTAGGCGTTATGTCCGTAGATAACTATACATTCTCTCTTAACGTAGTGCCCGAAGCACTCAGGCTACTCACTCTGGGTTGTTGACAACCCCACAGGATTTCCTGTGGGTATTAGTGAGAAAAACACCTCTTTTCTTTCTTGTTAATTGACAATAGTTGCATGAAGACGAATATCCGAGCTTTTAGCCAGATAAGGAACAGGATTAACGTTAATTCCGGCACTGTTTTTTACACCGAAATGAAGATGTGGGCCTGTAGTGTTACCTGTATTACCTGAGAGAGCAATAACACTTCCTGCGGAAACGGTATCGCCTTCTTTCACGCATATTTGATTAAGATGAGCATATATACAGTAGACTGTACCTGATGGCGTATCTGATTGTATCTTAATAAACTTACCGTAAGTAGTTTTGCAAGCGTTGTCTATCTTTACAACAGTACCGGAATTTGCCGCAACGATAGGCGTATTGATAGGACAAGCAAGGTCAAGTCCCGAATGTGGCGTACCGCTCGGATACAAAGGATACAGAGCCGAAACGGTTACTGTTCCTTTAACGGGGAAAAGAAAAGAACCCTTATCAAAAACCTCGCCGTCGTATATGAGCGAGTCGTCCGTCCCGTTTGTAATGCTACCGTAATCGGGAGTAACGTAAGCCACTATCTTATAATCGCTCAAATCAAGAGCCAGACGTTCCACAGCGTGATTTGCCGTATCACCGCATATAAACGTTACAGTTCCGCCCGAAACCGTTTCTACGAGGCCCAGAGCGGTTGCTCTGAGTTCTGTATCTGAGATGTTAAGTTCCGGACACGTTTCCGCCACTGTCGGAGTATCGACAGTAGTTATGCTGCCATCCGCGTTTATAGTCTGCTGTGGAGCATACAAAACTACAATATCGCCCATTTGGGGTACATAATTATCATTTTTGTAATGCCACACATAGTTGTTGTTAAACAAGAAGCCTGTCATGTAATCGACGCTGCCTGTATTCGGTATAACATTGTCAAGCAGTTTCGTGCCGGTATTAAGAACCGAATCCACCGTGTTCGCACAATAGCTTAGGAACGCAGCATTCCAGTAGGCACTGTTAGTGTTGTTCCATTCACTGTAGGGATTGTTGTTGTTTTCTCCTGCAACAAAACCAACTTGATTTTTTGCAGCGGTTATAAACTCACGAATAATTGTTGCCGTGCCTGTTTCATCGTTATCGGCAATCAAGTGTTTATAATCTGACGGAAGCATAGACCAGATAAGGTTATCGTTACCGCCTACAAGGTTTGTGTAAACGTCAAGCTTCGGGTATATGTTGGATGATGATAATTTCTCCGTGCCTTCCGGAGATGTGTCATCACACGCGGCGAGGTACATATTTCCGGCAAAATTCAATGATTTAAGCTGTTCCTTTTGAGCATCTGAGAAGCCATAAGCCGCATAAATATCGTCTTCGGTAAAGATACCGTTTACAGAGTACGTAAGCTGTCTATACGTAAACCCGTCTTCCGTTACCTGAGCCTCTTCGCTTACACTGTATGTAACAAGACTGTTCATATTATCTTCAAGCCATTTTTTTAGACCTGAAGTGTCTTTGCTTCTCCATTTGGTATTGCTTGTTGTCTCAAAGAGTGTTTCGTCGGGTACAGCTTCACCCGACAGATATTCTTTAGTGTCTTTATATGCGTCTTTATAAGCGTAAGAATTTATCAAAGCTACCTTATCGGCTTTTAACGGAGAATAATCCGTCAAGTAAATTTGATTAACGGTTATTTTAAGTCCGGTAGAAGTCTTGTTGTTTTTAACGGTAATAACAGCGTCTGTTTCATTCTTACGCTGAACAGTAACGGTGTAGTTATCGTTCTTTCCGGCAACAATACGTTTCCACGCCGAAAAAGTACCGATTTCTGCCTCGTTTTTAGTTTGTTTAATAATATCGCTTACAACAGCGGATATTCTTTTTTCATATTCCTCTTCGATAACATTTTGAGCCTTGTTGATTTGTCGTTCCTCAACTTTTTCTTCAAGACCTCCGTACATAACTGACGGCAACATCCCGACCATACTGAATATAGATGCACCGATAAGCAATACACACAGAAGCAACACCGGAAGTATCTTTACCAGCTTTGGAAGTGTTTTCGACGCATAATCAACAGCATCGGCTACAATGCCGGGGACGTTTCCCGAAGCCGCATCCGCCGCAACCTTAGGAGCTGCCTTAACAGTATCCTTGGCTACGTCCTTCATGCTTTGTTCCGCATCTTGAGCTTCCGCCTCCTGTGCCGAAGCCTTGAGATTGTCCGTCACATTAAAAGCAGTCATAACTTTGCCTTTACCCGCCGCACCGGCTGCATCGCTTGCCGCATCGCTTGCTTCTGACGCAGCGTCTTTTGCTGTATCTTTGGCGTCTTTGGCGTCTTTGGCGTCTTTGGCATTGTCTTCTGCGGTTTTGGCGTCTTTAGCGGTTTGTGCAGTCTGAGAAGCGTTACCGTCAAAACCGTCTTCAAGAGCCTTGTTTTCTCCGTTTCCTTCTTTACCGCTATTTCCGTTATTTATAGGCTTGTTTTGAGCCTGTAAATCATTACCGAAATCTTCGTTGCCATTCGGATTGTTAAAGCCGTCTGAGTTAAGTGAATCGGAATTATTAGACTGATTTGAATTGCTTGAGTTGTTAAGGCTTTTTGAACTGTCGAGTTCGTTCTTACCGTTATTACCGTTATTTTTATTTTCAACCATATATCATTCCTCCTTTCTCAAAAAATTTACGGCGTATTGTCTGGTTTTTGCCGTATTTGATATATGCGTTTTATGTATGTGTTTTACTGTTTAGATACAGTTGAAATCAGAGCGTTACCACAAGTTATTCTATCCTCGTCCTCTTCTTTACTTGGAACGAAAACAATAACATCCCAGCCGTATTCTAACAAAGGGCTTTCAAACTTCTTATACACATCGTAATCTGTATATGTATCGCCGACATCAAAGCCGTTTTCAATCGCCGATTTTGTTTCGTGAATCGGTGTTATTTTGACAATGAATTTATCTTTATCGAAAAGTTCAGTAAGTCTTTTTGCATCAAGAATTGTATCGTTAGTGACAGCAAAATTTAGAGTATATTTTCGACCGACAGGCATCGGTAATTTCTTTGACAACTCTGAAATTTCCTCCAATGAAAGGCTCATATTGTTGAACTGTTTATTACGCTGTTCGTTATCTGTACTGTTGATGCTTAACTGCAACCCCGCTTCACCATTACGAAGTTCGTTCTTTATATGACACCAGCACAGTAAAAACTCTTCCAAATTTTTATTGTGTTTTGGTAACATAGTAGAAACAACAGGGTGAATTGTATCTGCTGTTATATATGAATTTACGATTTTATCAAGTTCAAATGTCGTAAAGTAAATAACATTCCTATTAAAAGTGGGTTCTCCCATTCGAGCAAAGTGAACATTAAAGCGTTCTGTATTGTCAATGTTTTCATTTTCCAAAATAGTTCTTATCTGAAATTCCAACTCTTCAACTGTCGCATTGCCGAAAAATCCGAATTTCGGGCAATCACAAAACTGACAATTCATCGGACAGCCCTTTTGTGAGCTGATAGTTGCGACCCATTTCTTTTGCAAATCAACGGGAGTGTTTTCCACGCCACAAATTTCCTTTTTTAGCCCTAAAAAGTCAGCCTTAATATTGTTTTCTTTTCCGTAATCGCCGACAGTCAAAAATTCTAACTTCCGGCGAGTATCAACATAGATTTTTCCTGTATGTGTTTTTATAATAGTCATAGTTTTTCCTTCTTTCTTTTTTCAAAATAAGTGCGAATAAATGCGAAAAGTCTTGCCCCTCACGCTATTAACGCAAAGAGCAAGACTCCGTGTTATTTATCCTCCGGATATTCCGGATTATCCTTTGCGTATTTCTCTTCTTCTTGCGATTTCTGTTCGTAGAATTTACGCTTATATTCTTCTTGGCGACGTGTAACATCTGCGTCACTTAGACTGTTGTCCTTATAACTATCGTCCAACGTTTTCTCAACATTAACGCCTTCGGCGCGCTCACGAATATTACGCTCGACGGTCTCTACAGTTGTGGTTGTATCTTGGGTTGTATTTTGGGAAGGTTCTACATCGTTTGATACAACTTCTTGACCGTGTGTACCGCTTTCGCCCGGTCTGTCGAGGTCAAATGTTCCTGAATGTTCGGGTACAGGTACAAAACCATTATTATTCTCGCCAGTAGTAGAAACAGGATTGGGTTCGTCCTTGCCACCGCCCGGATTGCCGCCATCATTACCGCCGGTGCCAGCATCAGTATTTTGACCCAAATCACCGCCGGGGCCGGTAGGAACCTGTATGGGGGTCTCCGAACTATTGTCGCCATCATTACCGCCGGTGCCGGTATCAGGTTCTTGACCCAAATCACCGCCGGTGTCGGGAGTAGGAACCCGCTTGGTTTCGTCCGGATTATTGCCGTCCGTTTCCTGAGTATTCTTCTGATTTCTCAGCTGTTTATTCTCTTCGTTTATCTCGTCTTCATTCTGCCTATCAGCTAAAGCACCGTGACCGAGTTGTCTTGCCTCTTCTTTGCTTGCTGCTCTGTATTCGGTTGCGTTTTGAGACAAGTTCTTAGCCAAACCGCTTCTGTTGCCACCGAAGAAACCTAACACATTGCCGGCTTTTTCACCTAAGTAATTACCCAAGCCTCCTGCCTGAGCCACTTGCGCGGCATTTTTATTAGCTTTACCGCCAAGAGCAATAAGTCCGCCGAGGGTCGGTCCTGTATCGTTGCCTCCTATAGCCTGTATCTTAAATGCAAGCTGAGCAAGGTATACATCAAACTTTTCCACAACCTTGATTAAAGCTACAAAAACAACCATAGCGGTAATAGGTCTCATCCATCTGCCGCTTCCGCTCATTCCGACTATAGCCGTACAAGCCGAGCCTACGTTTACAAAAGCGACGTTCAACATAATCATACCGAGTGAATTAAAAATAAGAACCAAGCAGTTAGCAATCATCATTCGTATCCACGACAGGAATATCTGCATAGTGCTATCGCTTATCACGGTAGGCATAATCATTGGAGAACAAACCGTAAGCACGTTTACAAGCAAATATCTTTCAGCCATTTCGGCAATGAGCCTGAACAACGCTATAATTGATTTTATGAAAAAGACAATAAACACTATAGCGGTTATAATTGTTCCGACTGAACCGTATGAAGTTCCCGATATAGCCCCTGCCAGTTTATCAACAAAGTTTGTGCCTTCGGACAAGCCAAAATCGCTGGCTGATGTTTGTTCCACAAGCGAATACATATCAGATATTGACTGAGAGACTGTTTTACCGGTGTTAATAGTTATATTGTTGACTTTATCAAGCATCCACTGAAACATCGGGAACACGACTTTATACACTATGTCTATAATCCAATAGGAGAGAAATATAGACATCACGGCACGAATACATAAAGCAATCGGAGACTCTACTCTTTTTGAAAAACCCGCAAAAAACAGTTTGAAGATGTTGACAGCAAGCATAAAAATTGCAAGTACGACTCCGGCACTTATCATTATCTTAACAACGATGTTAAGCAAGTCCGAGCCGAGCATCTCGACAAACCAGTTTGTCCCCTGCCCTTGTTCATAAGTAAACTGAAAAGGCCGCGTGAACGTGTCGAATATAAAAGTCATGACAGCCGAAGCTCCCGAAAATATAAGAGGCGTAACAAATCCGAGTATTACGCTGAAAAGAATGTTAACGCATATACTTGACATTGAATTTTCCTCCTTTCTTTGATTTGTTAATATATGAAGTAATTTTTTGCAAATTTGCCCTTTTGGGGAAAATTTCGGTCTTGGAAAACAAGAAAAGGTCTGCTCACAATCGCTTGCAAGCAGACCTTAACAGTACCCACCTTTTGTGAGGCTGCAAACGCAGCGTTAATTCTGAGTTTTACTACAGGTTGTGTTCGTGCAATCTCAGTACCAATGAATCACACGACTCTCAAGCTTAATCAAGCAATCAACCCCAGTTGCTCTGACCGCCGATACCTGCCATAAGACTTGTACCGTAAGAAAGGAACAGTCCTATACAGTTAAAGCATACAAAGCAGATAACAACTCTTTTAATCCACTGAATAGAAGAGTCGGCACTTTTTGAATTTTTGCCAAAGATAAGGCTTAAAAGGCAAATGCCGATTACAACAGCACAGATAGGATTAAGTACCGCCGTCATTATACCGCCTATATCCTTGCACACTTTAATTACCGCATTTGAAATTTCTTCACCGGCTGCGAAAGCCATTGAAGATAAAACGGAACAAAGTGAAGCTACAGACGCAGACGCAACGGCGAGAGTGCTTGTTTTACGCAACTTGGTCGCCTGTGAAGTCTGTAAAGTTAAAGTCTTGTTCACAAGAATTCCTCCTTTCTTAATTTTTTTGGTCTATGAAACACACATGGTAAAATGTGTAGTAACCGAATTAGGAATTAGCTGAACGTATAAGTGTTACTGCCTACAATATTGCCTGCGGCAGTAAAAATAAGCCCTATTAAATTAGCAAGAGCAAAAGCCCACACAATAGCTTTAACAGCTCTAAGTAATCTCTCCGACTGTTTCTGAGACGAAGAAAGCGTTAAACCGATAAGCGACGCTCCCATAGAAACAGAGGCGATTGGATTTACCAGAGTGACTAATATATTTTTTATAGTTTTAACAACATCCGAATGAAGGATACTGCTCATTGATATATCATTACTTCCGCTATATGAAACGCTGACATCTGCAGCGTACACAGATACCGTCAAAACAACACTTAAAAGTGCAATCACAAACAGTGTGTTTATTATCTTGATGCTTTTTCTTTTTCTCAGGTACATCGAATCCCCCCTTCCTTGTAAATGTGATAGGTGATATGTTTTCTCCTTCCGCCTATATATGACAGAGAATTGAAGAAATTTGCCCTTTAGACAACTTTTTCTGTCCTAAAGTGAACGAAAATACTGACACCCGCACTTATTTGTGAAGCACGAGTGTCGGCATTTCGCTATGAAAGGAGAATGAACACTTGGCTGTTTTAGATTGTCGGTATACCGACTTGTTGCTCTCCCTTCTGTTTCTGATTTATTTCAAAACAAAAAAATGCCGATATTCAAATAATTGAATATCAGCATTTATGTGTTTCTTAGAAAGGAGACTGTATTAGTGTGAACACTTCAAGCAATTTTATTTTTTAATATAATTATCTTATACCAAAATCATACCATAGTATTTTTTGTTTGTCAAGTAAAAAAATAAAAGCTTAAAAGCTTTTTATGTTTGTTTTTTTCTCGCACTTATCACTATAATTATTATATCGCAGCTTTATATTGGAGTCAATGTCATCTTTTTTTCACGATTTTTTTCACGTGTCTATGTCAGCTTTTTTTCAAAATTTCTTGCAAAAGAACAGGAAAACAATATAATTGGATACAAGAAAAGAGAAAGGAATCTTGAGTGTGGAAATAGAAACAGCATACAGTCTTGTAGACAACAGGAACTATTCGTCAGAAGAAATCAAGGAAGTTTTGCGGAACTTGCGAAGCAAAGACGAAGAACAATTCTTGAGCTTTCTGGTTTGCCCGTTTTGCAAAATAGCAAAATGCGAATATGTTAACGAATTGAAGTATCCGCACTTCTCAATGCCCGAAACAGCTATTCACAAAGACGGTTGTTACGTGAAGAAAGAAGAATATACTCAAGCGGAACTGAAAAGCAACCTAAAACGCGGAAACGTAGCTTTCATAGAACGAGCTATTGACGAGTTTATAAGTGTATATTGCGGAACCAAAACCAAATCCCGCGTAAGCGAGTTTAAACGGTTGCCGCTGAAGCTCGCCACGCTCCCTCTAAAGCGTTCTGAATCCGGCAACCTGATTATGTATTACGGAAACGTAGATGTCTCTGTGAGCCGCACAGAAGACGAGAGCGGCAGAGAACTTGTCTTATCAAGTCCTCTCACGGGAAAAGCGATGTACCAAATTACGATAACGGACAATGTATACCGGTATATGTCTGAGGATGTAAAAGAGAAGCTAAAGGAAAATACAACTCGTTTTGTTTGCTTCTTCGGCAGTTTTAGTGCTTACGGCTTACAGGAAAAGAACCGTAGCGACAACAAAAGTGATACTTGCTTGCATACATCACTTTTACGGTCGTCGTTCTTGAAAATATGGTAAAAGAAAACCCCTTTGTCATCGTTATGACAAGGGGGTTTGTTTTGAAACACCAATCTTGATAAAGTTTTGATTCGCGGAAATGTGATTAGTCAAACACATAAAACAAAATATTGAAAATCCGAACAATGGCAAAAGAAATGCCAATCTTGATAAAGTTTTGATTTACAGAACCGCGATTAGACAAGTCGCAAATGATGTCAAGAAAAGTAGAATCAAATGTCGTAAACAACAAAGCATAAGAACTTTATCGTACCCATATGATACCATAGTATTTCTCGTTTGTCAAGAGTTTTTTCAAAACTTTTGCAATTGCAATTTTCCCTGACATACTGACATAAAGTCTAAAGCCATCTGCTTTAGTTGTGCGGAGTGTAAGCACCTATAGACAGATAAGAAGATGCCGCTTTGCATTTTCTCTTCTTTTCTGTTTTGCTTCTACTACTTACAAGTGTGGCTTAAAGCCACTACTGAATAAGAACATTACTATGTAAATCCAATACAGATATATTATATTATATATTATAATATATTATATATGCAGAAATAAAACCGTGTCGAGAAAAACACTTGAATTATTGAGAAAAGCCGTTACTTTGTTGAGAAAAATCGTTTCTTTATTGAAAATAACGGCTTTCGGAGAAGATGATGCTCTTTCAGCGAAAAAACGACAAAAAAAGAGCCGTCTTGCAAAGCCGACCGACAGCAAAGCAAAAACGGTTATATTAAGACAGCAAAACAAGACCGCCTGAAGCAGTCTTTTTTCAAAATATTGTTTTTACGATTTTGATTTAGAATTTATCGGGAACGAGTTCGTTTAAAACGGTGGGTTCTCATCACCGAAGTCAAACTCTCTTATCCCGTTCCATCTTCTCTTTCAATTCTTCATCCTTCTCCGGGTCATAAGTTGCCTCCGGTATTAAAGTTACATTCGGAGAAAGCGGCGGAGTTATATCCGGTCCTGCCGCCGTTGCGAGTACGGTATTTGAATTTGTCATACGTGGCTCGTCGAACGGAAGAGGTATATTTTGAGCAAGGCGATTGCAAATCTCGTCAAGACGCGCAAAAACGTCCGCTTTCTTTTTTGCAAAGTAAACCTTAATATGGCCCTTAGTTCGTTTATTGACATAATTATATTTTGTGAAACGTTTCTCGGCGCGCTTCATTTTATACTTGTAAGAGTTGAGTTCTATGAATTTAAAAATACGGTTTATAGTGGCATCATAATCCTCATCATCCTTGTCGGAATCCAACGCTGAGAAGATAATAGCTGTTCCCCTATTCCGGACAAAACGTCTCTTTATGTAGCCTAATCTTTGGAGATAATCTAATGTTTCGTTAAGTTCCGAATATGACAGATTCAGATGTCCCGCCCATTCCCCAATGCGAACAACATAGTTTGCTTCAGAAACAGTCTCTCCGTCAGCATCAATATACGTCTGTCCGAATTGAGCCAAATGATGTTTAAAAGCATCATAATTCATGCACTCTTCGTCTTTGAACACAACGTTGTTAAAAATGTGAACAAGAATGTCTTTATTTCCGGGTGCGTAATTCGGGAAAGCTTTCATTACATCATTGATAATTCTTCTAAGCGGAACATATAAAAAGCCCTGTGAATTTACCGCGTTGTATATTCTTGCATCGCGGTCACATCCGGAACCTTCCGAATTTGTAAAAAGGTATTCGGTGTACTTTAACATTTGTACATTAAACCTTATTCCGCCTCTGTTGAGGCAAGTACCTTCAAGGCGATACTTGATAAAGCCCGCCTTTTCAAGCTCTTTTAAAATTCTTGTCACCTGTACAAATCTTTCGACACCGAAAAACTCACGGAGTTTTTTCGTTGAAGCGTAAAAATGCTGGTGGAAGCCCTCCGGGTCCATCAAGACATCACCCTCAATGTCTTCTATAACAAGGGAAAGAAGGGCTACTATATAAAACGCCCAGTCATCACGACGGTCGTCCCTGCTTTTTTTGACGTCATTTGCGACTTGTTTAATCGCAGCTCTGTAAATCAGAACTTTGTCAAGATTGGCATTTCTTTTGCCCTCGTTCGGATTTTCAATGTTTTCCTTTTTGTATTTAATTTTACTCAACATAAATCCATTCACCTCCGCTTTCTACAAGATTTACACGAACTATTGTTTCGTTCTTTCCTCTTCCGGTTACAGTCTCTTTGACAGCTCCGAGCTTGTCTTCTTCTCTGAGACTGAACGATGCCAGATACCTGTCGAACAAGGCCTCGATGCCTTCTTCGTTGTCTGCACCGCCGCAAAAGCCATTCTCGTCCACGGTGAAAAACGAACCATATTCGATGAGCGCAGACTTAATCAACCCACAAGCCGCGCCGTCAGAGCTGGCATGGGAAAATGCTTTTACAAAAGGTATGTCCTCATATTCGCTGAAGATAGACGGCAAGAGTTCGGTGTCGCCTATACCCCAATTGATATTCTTCGGAACAACACCGTCCACGGTCTTTTGTAAGGAGACGATTGCGTTAACCGAAATGACTTTAGGGATAAGCCTAACATCCGCACCGAATGTTCGTTTTGTTTTCCCGCCTTTTGTTTCTACTAACTCTTCGACTCCCGCAAGGGCTATCGGGGTGCCTGTAATTTTGTTGTATATTAAGAATCTTTCCAGTTTGACTCTGTTCTGCAAATTTCGTTTCTTTTGGCTCATGACAAGAACCGTCCTTTCTTCTCTGTTAGTATTAGTCTTGAAGAGCCGTCCTTTACGGACGGCTCTTGCCTTATGCTTAGATTATGCTGCTTTGGTTTCTGCCACCGAATCGTCTTCAAGTATTTCCGTCATCGGGCCTACATCGGCAAGCAGTTCTTGATAGCAAGCTACAATCACCTGATTTACGGGTGCTTTAAACTTGTTTGTCGGGATATACACGTTTGCGCTTCTGACTTTCTGTGTAGCCTTGACTGTAAATTCTCTTGACGGGAATACAACCAACGTATTACCCTGCCAGTCTTCTTTAATGCGAATATCGTTAAGGAAAAAGCCGAAATAGCTAAGTCCTACCACGCCCTTGAGATTACCTCTGTCTTTAATAAGCGAAACGGTAACTCCGATGGGATATTCAACACCGTCTACACAGATGCTTTTGTTAAAGCTCCTTTTTGTAGGTGCTACTGATTTTGTAGACATACTTTTGTCCTCCCTTCTGAAATATTCGAGCTTGTCTATTGCTCACTTATATATGAAATTTTTTTCTGTAAATTTGCCCTTTCGCGGGGAAATCTTTCAGAAACAACAAAAGCCTTACTCATACATGAACATATGAGCAAGGCTAAATTTTGTCTTACTGTTTATAAATAACACACATTTACGCGGAAATGGCCGTTTTCTCCGAGGCGAACGGTGAATAGCCGATAGCGTGGAAAATGTCAACCACTATAGCGTCCGGATGGTCGTTCTTGTTAATCACTTGGTACAAGGTACTCACAGGAGAATTAACTTCGTTGTATACCTTGACAGCCGTGCCGCCGTGCTGCTTCCAGTCGTCAAGATTTGCATTGTAATCGTCCAAAAGCACGTCGTCGAACGACATACCGGGGCAAATAACGGATTTTCTGCAGCCGCAGTCAACAAAAAATATGTTTTCGTCCGCAATTTCCGGCAAATATTTCTTCAGCCAACATCTTTTCTCCGAAATCGCATGGTTGTTGTCCGGGTAAACCGCAGATAGAATATAGACATAAATGTCCGGATACAAAGATATGATTTGTCTTACGGCGTCAACAACATTGCTGTACGGACGCAGGTTTTCGAAATAGCCCTTTCGGTATGTGTCTTTGGCTGTTTGGTCCTCACGCCACTCTGCAAGTACACCGTCCATGTCGATAAACAGATTCTTCTTTTCCATTGTGAAATCTCCTTTCAAAACGCAAAAAGAGCCATAACCTCGCCAAAAGCGAAGATATGACTCTTTGTTTTCATAAAACAAAAAATCTGCCAGCCAAAACGGATAGCAGATATAGATTATTTTATGATTATTTAATATGGTTTTATCATACCATAGCATTTACTTTTTGTCAAGAAGATGCGCAGAAAAAGAAAGCCAACACCGAACGATGTTGACTTTCCAAAGTTTTATACGTTATCGAACTCATCCCGCTCTCAAATCGTTTTCGTGCAGTTCATATTGCACACCTTTACGTCTGAGATTAGAACCTTCGACGATTTTAAATATTTCTATTCCATCCATAACTTTGTCAAAGAAGGCTGTAATATCTGCATATGACAGACGCACGGTAAGGTAGCAATCCTGTTCATATGATTTACCGTTATATCCCACACCCTCTTCCATAAGAAAAGCCCAACCTTTCTTAATGGTAATAGAATATGGATACTTAGATTTAACGCCATTAGACATTACGCTTTCTCTCTTTATTTCGAAAGAAACGACCTCTCCTTTTCCATCCTGTCGTTTGACAAACGAATGAGTTTTTATATTGCTGAACAAAACTCCTTCGAATTTAAGACCTCTCTCAATGTTTCTTGAAATTGTTTTAATGTTGTCAACGGACAGATTATATTCAAGTGAGTTACCGGTTTTTTCTCCCGAAGTTTTATTTTTGTTATAGTCGATTATCTCTATACCGATAAGGGATGTCAGTTTTCTTGACGTCCCGTCTGCAGCGGTATAAGTTTCATCTGTACCGGCAAATATCCTACGCCAGTTTTTTAAACTGGCAGGATGTAATTTGTCGTTTGCTCTTATTATTTTATTATTAAGCATAAGTTTAGCAAAGCACTTGTCTGTGTACATTACATCACTCATTGCGTTTCTCCTTTAAACAAGTTTTTTCTTTAGTTCTCTTGCGAGAATAGTATTTAATTTTACCGGGAACTTCTGTAAATCAGTAGCGTCAACCAACGAAGAGCCATAAATAAACGACAATTCTTTAAGGCAGCTTTTCTCTATACAGATAGGAACAATAATAATGCCATTGTTACGGTTTCTTTTGTTCATATCAGCGAGGTCAGCTATAAGCTCGTGCGTGCCGTAATTGCTATGGTTAGGCAATCCGTCCGACACAATAAAAAGAAGTTTGGTTTCTTCCGACCTTTTTGCGAGTTTATTAGCTACATAGCGAATAGCGTATCCGTCTCTGTTACATCCTCCGCAGGAAATGGCGGCTAAACGTTCTTTGGCATTCGGATTTCTTTCGCCAAAGTCGATATAGTCATATATATTAACTGTGCTGGCACTTGTGCAGTGTCCTGTAACAGAACAAGGAATATTAAGGTTACGGCAAAAGTCTTCAAGCATCATAGCAGCCACTGTTGCTTTATATATTTTTGTTCCGCACATAGACCCTGATTGGTCTATAAGAACGGACGCAGCCAAAAGTGGCTTGTTGTTAGGAAGTTTATTTTGCATAAACACTTTATTGCTGCCGTTACAAATAGCTCTTAAATCAATGTTCTTGCCGGAATAAAGGTTATGTTTAACAGAACCTTTTCTCCGCTCAAACAAATCCTTTTTGACCTTACGTTGAAGATTTTTTGATATTCTCAAGACATTTTCCTTTGCAACAATGTCGTTGTAAGTATCACGATTACCGCATCGTATATGATACACATTCGCGTCCACATATTTGTGAAAATCAGTATTTCTGATTTCTCGAAGTTCAACAGAATCGGCGATTTTTTCGGCATAGTCGGGAGTATTGCTCACAATCTCATTAAGAGCCTGCGATATAAGTCCCGCCTCGTCTGAAAAAACATCACCAACGTTTGTTTTCTCGTTGTCAAATATGGCATCAGATACGGAATTAAGGTTGTCAAAGTATTCGTCTTCGTCGATTTGTCTGATTTCTCCGTTGCCTATTTCTGCGTTATAGTCTTTTCCATTGTCAATAACCTTTAATTCGACATTACCGGTATTGTCGGTATTATTCGACTTCTGGCCGTTGTCATCCGAATCGGAAGAACCGTCAAAATCGAAGAGGTCATCAAACAAGCTTCTTTGCTGATAATCCTTCTTACCGTTCGTACTGTCGTTTTTCTTATTTCCTTTGTCAGACTTGTTACTTCTCTCTGTTTCCCCTGTTTTACCGGTTTCATTAGTTTGGTTGTCGGTCCCTTTAGAATTATCAGCACCGTCAGAACCGTCTTTATTCTCATCCGATTTGTTACCGTCGGCGGACGTCAAATCTTTTTTGACATCTGAATTATCATCGGATTCATTTGCCTGATTGGAATTTGATGACGATTTTGAGGACGAATCGGAATTAAAAGAATTAGGTGGAGCAGTCTGGCTTGAAGCCATACCATTATGTTGCTCCTGCCCTTTAAGCTTTTCAAGTTCATCCTTAGTCATCTCACGAATTTTCTCTTCAACTTTATGCTGCTTAATAGCCTGCTCAACTTCATTCTTAATGTCGCTTTCCCAAAGAAGGAAAACTGCCGATAAGCTTCTGCCGAAGCGGTCAGTGTAAGAACAAAAGCCATTGAGATTAGCGTCGTTAAGACGTTTTATTTTTGAATATACAGGGTATTTGGAATATATACCTTTCGTCATACAATCGCGAGCGACCATCAAGCATAAGTTTCTCCAGTTGTCGTTGCCGTCGCGTACAGCGGCTACAAGCTGTTTCTGAAGCTTGCTTTTTGCATAGTCGATTGATGTTTTGACGCTGCCCTTATATATTTTTTTCAGTTTATCTTCGATGTAAGCGTCTTCAAAGATATTGCTTACGCACATAATGACAGCCTCAATTATATCGGGGTAATCTTTGTATATGCGGTTAATATCGTCAAACGCTTTTTGCTCGAAGTAGGGATAGCTCCGGCAATTAAATCTTATGCTTTGAGCGTTTCTCCAACTCTCAAAAATAGTCTTCAACGTGTCAAAGTCTGTAAACAAAACGTGGCCGCACTCGTGAGAATACAAGCCTTGTTCAATCATTCTTTTATCATTCAACGTTTTTTCATTCGCGATAAAGTCGTGACTGAGATTGACGACAATTTTTCTGCCATTGGTATAAGCAATGTCGTCTCCGATGTTTGTTGGGGCGTATATTGCTTTTTCAGGCCCATAACGTCCTGTAATAGCATTGATAACGTTTTGTCCCCTACGTATATTTTCCGCCGACAATAATATCTTCTCGGCAGGCAGTTCGTCTTTGTTTTCTTTGAGAATACGCTTAATAACTGCCTCTCTGTCTTTATTACGCTTTTTTATACTCATAAAAATTCTCCTTATCTGCGCGCAAAGAGAAGAAAAGAGGCGAACCTCTTTTCTTTCTTATGCTGCAGGAATAATAGCCGAACATATCGCTCGAATGTCGTGATGATATTCGGAATCCAAAGTCGCCTTTGGAATGATACAATAGTCGGCAAGGTCTAACAGCGACTTTTTAATGCCAACCTCGTTATAAGCGAGATACATTTGAAGCCAGTCCTTTATACATCTGAAATCACATGAGCCGTCCTCAAGGTTTTCCTCCTGAAGAAACTCGTTGATTTTTTGCATGCATTGAACAGCCAAATCAATAGCCTCTGTTGATTTGCTTTCAGGCCAATTTAATTGCGTTTTAAGTCGGCTTATTGTTTCCTCCTTCGAAGGCAACTGAATTTCCGCAACAAACTGATTACGTGAAATAAGCGACTGATTCATCGCATTGCAACCCTCATAGCTGACGTTCGTAGTAAACACTGCAATAAAGTTCGGATGCGGTGTTATCATACTGCCGTCGGGCAGCTGAACAAGCTCTGTTCCGTCGAATAAAGAGTTGAAAATCTGGTGTACCGCCGTTTCTTTAACAACGGAAGCCTCCTGAATTTCAATCACCCAACCATTCTTAATGGCTTTGGTGAGTTCTGTTTCGGTATATACAATCTTGCCGTCTCCCTCACCTGTTACACCGAGAGATATAGGTTTGCCGAGCAAATCATATTCATCGGTGTTTGCGGAACACGAGAATGTTGTAACGGGAAGCCCAAGCTTGTATCCCAAATACTGTACCATTTCTGTCTTACCTGTACCTGACGGGCCGTAGAGCATTGCTGCTCTGAGCGGAGAACCGAAGCTACATTTATTGGTCGCGTAAAACGCTGCTACCATATCGACGGCTATCTGTGTAGGAATGTAATTAACCATCCTTAACGCAGTATTTGCCATCATTTCCTGCTCTGTTTCATCAAACTTACGGGAACCGGTTATCGAGAAATCGTTCTCGTCCATTTTTTTCGCAATTTTCGCTTTTATTTCTACATCCGTTTTCGGACGGATAAAGGTAAAGTATTGCGCGTCCGGCTCTTGCAAGAAATAGCTTTGCATTGAAAGAATTGCCTTACAGTCATCAAAATCCGTGGTGTTTTGAGCATACTCTTTGGTAATCGTTTTTAAGTCATATGAATCGGAAAGTGAAGATGCGAACATAACATTTCCATCTACATCCATAATTTTCTCAAAAAACGTCTCAACCAACCTAAAATACGCCTTAGTGACACTATCATTATTAGTAGCGGTCTGTTCAACTTCATTTTTTGCTGCTGTAATAAAATCGGTAAGCAATGCCATTTTGTTGTCGGCTATTATAACACCGACTATTAGCGAAGCAAGCCACTCAAGACTATTCTCCGGTAATGCGTTACCACCTTTGTACGAACAAATCCGTACAAGGTTACCCGATGTACTATCTTTATAGATTACAATAGCCGAATTGTCACCCTCAACATCTGACGTATATTCAACAACGGTAGTTTCCACTGTCGATGGAGCATTGCTTGCAACGTCAACTTGGAAAAAGCCATAAGACATAAGTTTAACCATTGCGGCGTGAATATAGTTCGGTATTTTTTCTCCTAAAGCATTCAGATAATACCCTGTGCTTTCGTTTTCGAGCGCCGATAGGAGAGATTTGTCTATGCCTATACGAGACAACGTACTATCGGGATATTCCAACGAAGAGTATCTGGCATTCATATTGTCCTTAAACTTTGTGTTCATAATAATAGACTCCTTTTGTTTTCATGTTTTTTAAAAAAAAGAGCCGCAACATTGCGAAAGTGCAATGGTACGACTCTATTTTTTGACTTATAAACAAAAAAATCTGCCACCCAAGACGGATAGCAGATATAAGTTATTTTTTATGTTTATATTATGTTTTGATTATATCACCAAACACATCTATTGTCAAGAAAATGTGTAAAAAATAAAGAAAGCCAACACCTAATTGATGTTGACTTTCTAAGTTTTCGTTACCCGGCTGTTCTGTGTTTTACAGCTTGATTATGTGTTTGATGTGTAATCTCAGTACCAACGATTCGCACAACTCTCAAGCCTCAAACTCTTAGAACGGAAGAGTGTCATCATCAAGGTCCGCCATTGAACCTGTAACCGGAAGCGGCGTAAAGCCTTTGTCACCGGCAGGAGCTGTAGTTGCAGCAGGAGTCGCAGCAGTCTGCTCAGTTCTTTTTGCGGCACCCGGTACAAAAGCGACATTATCAACATTTACATTTGTAAAGGTTCTCTTACCGTTTTCGGTTTCTTTTGTTGTAACCGAAATATTGCCGATAACGGAAATTACATCTCCTTTATGGAAATGTTCGTTTACAAACTCGGCTGTTTTACCGGAAAATGCAACATTGATGAAATCAGTGTCGTAGTCACCGTTTGCATTTTTGAAGCTTCTTTGAACAGCGATGCTGTTGGAAAGAAAACTTTTTCCGTTTGTGTTAGTTCTAAGCTCGTTGTCCTGTGTGAGTCTGCCTATAAGACTTACAAAATTAAGATTGTTCATAAAAAACAAATCTCCTTTCAAATATTTTAATAAAACATAAAAAAGCTGCTATCATTCGCCAACACGAAAGATAACAGCAATATAATTCTTATTTTATGTATTTATTATGTCATAATGATACCATAGTATTTCCTTCTTGTCAAGTAATTTCTTGGTTTTCCTTGTGTTCTTGTTTCTTTTCGTTGGGAGAGTCGAAAGAAAGCGGGCCATATGTAATCAGCGTAGCATTGCTAAAGCCTGACATATCGTCAGGAGCATCATTGTTAAAGGCGGCTTTTTTAAACACAAGTTCATATTTTCCTCCGGAATATACTTTTGTTCCGTTTCTTTTGTTACCGTCGTTCGCTATTTGAAGCGTTATTTCTCCGCTGACAATCTCCCCGTCAAGCGGTTTAAAAACACATTTGCGCGCGTAAGTAGCAGCACCAAGGTCATTAAAAGATGTTTTAACACACTCAGTCTTTATACATATGCAATCATTGTTTTTGATTGCTTTGTAATACATTATCGACTGATAACCGAACAGCAACATAGCTGCTATGCCGACAGAACAAGCGAAAGCATTTTTCAGCACTATCGGTAATATTACGGCGAGTGCAAGTGCAATCCCAAAATACATCAAGCTTGATTTTAATTTTTTAATAAGCAAATCCAAAATAAATCCCTCTTTTCTTTCTATTACTTCCTTACAAACGTTTGAACATTATCTCCCGTCGCTGAAGCAACCTTCATCTTGTATGAATTTGAATCTTGTACCCAGAACGTATACATAAGCCCGTCAAATGTCGCTCCATCCGCTTCTTCCTCGGAAGAGTTTGAAGCGTCAAACGGTATTTCCTGTCCGGTTGCAGAATTAACAATCTTATCGTATTTTAATTCTATATAGTATAAGTTCTCTTTTACAAAAGAATTGCCGTCAATGCCCATATACTTAAACAAAGCGTTCATATCATTGAATTTGAACTTCAAAAACGAATCGGTATATTTTTCTCTAACATTCACCTTGCCGGAATACTCCATAAAATCGTATTTACCGGCATCGTTTTCATAAGGAACATAAATACTGAATGTTTCGTCATTTCCGAATTTATAAACAATTCCCGTGTCATCACTTACCCATGTGCCGACCAGAGGAACGACTTTCTGTTGAGAAACCTTTTCAAAGCCTGCACCGACATCCGACCTTTTATACAAGCCGTCTTGGTTAACCACAAACTCATTACCATAGGCATCGGTAGACACCTCGGTCTCCCCTGCTTTAGCCGTAGGCATACTGACATCCGACTCCGATGTCTGATATTGTGTCTTATAATCAGGGTCTTCAAACTTATCACTAAACACAAGTCCCAATATCGCCGTGACTCCTATTACAGCTGTAAGTACACAAACCAGAACAGGTTGTTTTCCGTTTTTGTGGTTGTTGTTTGGACCGTTGTTTAAGCTTTGTTTTTTACTTTTCTGTTTCAAGATAGCACCTCCGTTTAGAAGTAATAATTATTAAAGTCGAGTTTGCTCACGTCTCCGTTAACATCATACACACAAGGAACATTGTTATCGTCATACAATATAATAACGTTAAACGAGTCTTTTTTTGCATGAATGTTAGAGTTAAAGTAGCAAGTTACCGTTTGCCCGTCTTTAACAAACTCGTGTTTGTCGTATTGTAATTGAACGTAAATCATTCTGTTTTTATCGACCTGTTTTGGGTCTATTCCTATCTTCTTTAACCGACGGTTACTTACCGGTATATCATCTCCGGTTTTTACATCTCTTATATTGCCTGAAAACGCTGCGTCTCCGGCTTTGTTTGTTAGCAAGTATTTGTTGTCTTCGGAAATAGACAGATAGGCATTGTCAAGTTCAAAAGAACCATAAACAGTTGGCTTTATAGTTTCGGTTGTAGCATATGTCTCAAGTTCTCTCGGTTCTTCCGATGTTTCGACAACTGTTGTTTCCACAGCCGTTGCTTCCGACGAAGGCTCTTCGGGGGATTCTTCTGTTGTTTCAACGGTTGTCGTTTCCGATGTTTCGACAACGGTTGTCTCTGTTGTCTCTGTTGTTTCTGATACGGTATAAGAAGACCCGAATTTGTTTCCGCCGGTTTTGTCTAATATGTTTTGGCTGAAAACTATAATTATGACAGCAACGGCAAGCAATGTTGCAAGCAGTATTATTGACTTTTTGTCAAGATTTTTCATCAAGTGCTGTCACCTCCCTCAAGTTAATTGCAGAAATTGCTCACGGTATTGTACATCTCCGGGCATAAGCTCTTAATATCAACTTTTTCTCCGGTAATACAACCGGTGTAGTACGCATCAAAAACCATTGCAAAAGCTTCCATGTTTTTGTTGTCGTCACTCAAACTTGACATTCCGGGATAATAACTGTATAACCGGCTCATTTCCGCGCTGCTTACATTTCGCCACTCATCGTGGCGCGTGTAGCAGTCTCTGAGTGTAAATCCCGTATTTGACGCATCGGCATAATGTCCGAATTCGTGATATACAGAAGAACGAAGCATCGAATTTGATGAGATGTTTGAGTTAATATAAATAGTGTTCTCGGCGTACACCGACATTCCTCTGCAGTTTTTTCCGTATCCGGGGATAGAGTCTACTACTTTGATATACTTAACATTCCACGTAAAGAATTTATTTGGCAAGCCTTCGATGATTGACATAAGATACGACACTTTTTCATCGCTCATCTTGCTACCGGACGCTGTTACATAGATGTTTCTTATTTGTTTTTCTCTTACTGCAGTTGGTTTTTGCTGTTTTGCGGATACGTTTGTTTTAGGCTTTGAAGTTTTAGCAACGTTAGTGTTTGTTGCTTTTACCGTTGTGTCCGAAACCGCCGCCTTTGTTGTTAATGCTGTGGTTGTTTCAACTACTTCGGTTGTACACGTCGTTTGTTCTACAGTCGTGTTTGTTTTGTTGTTGATATAGTCACCGGCAGGCAAAGTGTTGTTGCGTTGTTCAGAGGTGCTCCATACTGTAAGAGTACATAACGCTGCAAGTAACACAAAAACTGCTATCGCGACTAAAAGTTTTCCTTTTTTCGATTTTCTCATGTTTTTCTCCCTTTCATTAGTTACAACTATATATGAGAGAAAAAGCACGATTTTTGCCCTTATTGGGCTTACAGGAAACTATTTTGTTTCCTCGCTCTTTTGGGTTCGAGATTGAACCTCAGATATTTTTTCAACAGTGTATTTGGGGAATTGGCTGTCTTCCGGATATGTTACAGATATTTTTATTCGGCAAGGCCTCCATTTGCCATTCTTGTCTTTTTTCTTGCTTGCAAAGGTTATAAATCCGTTTCTTGCGAAAGCAGACACAACGCTTTTAGTAACTTTAACACCCCACTTCGATAAAAACTTATCATCTTCGCCGAAGCGGAATTTGCATCCCCAGTCGCCTTGTCCGTTTGGCTTTCGGTTTTCACAGTAGTAGATTTTGCTTTTTGGATTATACTTAACTTTTCCGCCGCACAACGGACATATGGCTATCTGGTTGCTGTCGTCAACATACAAAGTAACATGAGCGTTATTTGCTATTATATTTTCAAGCTCGTTTTTTACGTTCTCAACATTTTGCTCAAGCGTTAAAGATTTATTTCCGACAGCAATTATGTCCTTGTTCATTTGAATATTGCGCTCTTTATATAGGTTAATTTGAAGCGAATCAAGCAACTTGATAAGAGTTTTGCCACGTTCTCCTATCATAAAGCTCTTCTTGGACGCGATAATATACTTATCCTGAATGGCATTGTTAAGTATTGTGTTTATAGTTGCTTGTGTTCCTATCGACACTCCTTCTTTTAGAAGCTTGTAATAAACCGCATCGTCATTCGGATTTGCTTTCTTCAGTTCTTTTTCATATGGGTTGGAAAGATAATGCAACAATTCCGTAAGGCTAACAGGTTTTGGCGGTTTTGTTTCTCGCTCTACGACTTCAAACTCCGTATCAAGCACCTGTCCGATAACAAATTCGGGTAATTTTTCAAGGATATTTCTCTTTTCGTAAGGCAAAAAACCATAGTCAACGACTTCGTTTCCGGTGAGTTTAAACATATATTCACCACATTTAAGTGTGACGGTAGTTTCTTCCACAACAGGCTGCGTGTAGAAGTTTGAAATAAATCTGGAAAGAATCAACTTATACCCATCTTTACAAGCTTGGCCTAAATCATCAAGCTCCTCTTTGGTCGGAAGCTTAATAGTCAGCGTCAAGGCCGTGTGTCCTTCCTTTGACACTTTATCGTCGTCAAAGATAGTTTTCGTATCTTTGAAGTTGAGATTTATATTATAAGCAGCACTGACGAGGTTGATTATATCTTTAACATTATCCTTTTCTTTAGTGCTGAGGTATTGTGTGTCGGTTCTCGGAAACGTGATAAAACCGGCCTCGTAAAGTGTTTGCGCAACTATAGTGCTTTCGTCAATCGAATAGCCGTAAATTTTGTTCATTTCACACCTAAAGTCAGTTTGACTCATAAACTTTTTCGGTTTTATTTTAAATTTAGCTTTTTCAATATTCTCAACGGTCATAGGCTGTTTTTCAAGCTTGCTTTTCAGCTTTTCGCACTCTTCTTTTTCCGTTTCGGGAAATGATATTTTAGGTATGCTCGAAGAAATTGTTCTTGAAAAATCGCCATCGGACACAATAGCGTTAATGCCTATTGTCTTAGTAGACGAAAAGTTCTCTATAGCTTCGTTTCTGTCATACACATATTTAACTATAGGCACAATAACTCGACCGACGCGCCATAATGTTCCCGTGTCAGCCTTCATTGTTATGTATCTTGTAAGATTTATACCGAGAAGCCAGTCCGTCTGTTGTCTTGCCAATGCCTCCTGATACATATAGAAATAATCTCTGTCGTCTTTTAAATTCGTATAAAAAGCAGATGCTATGACGGACGGCACAAGACTATTCGTAAACAGTCTTTTCACGGGCTTTGTGCAGTTTACTTCTTCCAACACTTCCCGCACAAGAAGCTCGCCTTCATTATCAGGGTCTCCGTAATGAACAATAAAATCCACATCATCACGGTTCACCAGTTTCTTAATAACCTTGAACTGCTTTTCGCAAAACCCGCTCTTATCATTCTTTGATGTCAGTTTCCTTTTGAACTTGTTCGGAACAAACGGTAAAGACGTATTGCTCCACGATTTTTGCTCTTTAGACAGTTTAGCGTTTTCCCCGTAAACGTAATCTTCTACATCATACAACGACATCAGGTGTCCTCTTGTATACGCTATTATTACGTTGTCATTCTCGTAATATCCGACTTGAGCGGCTCCGATAGCCGATGTACCGCAACGCACAAAACTGATATTGGGTTGGCTTGGAGACAGCCCTTCTCGCAACAACTTAGCAGTTTTCGGTTTCTCTGCTATTACCAATATTTTACCCACGTAGACCGCCTCCTAACACGCAATTTGGAGCTTTTCGTGGACTTGGCTTAAATCTTTGCCAAGGCGTTCAAACGTCATTAAAAGCCACTTGAGACCCTTTCTGTATGACAGTTCCGGGTCTTCGGCGGTCAATATGATACAAGCAAACGTGTGTCCGCCTACCGTAACACTGAAATTCCATGCGGGCTGTTCATCCTGCACGAAAAGATTAAGGTTAAGATAGACTATTTTAATTCCGACCGCACAACAACAATCTGTTTCTTCAACAACATCTGCTTCGTAATGCCAACCGACGACAGACGTCCTGACGATAGACGGTTTTATAACTTCATAGGTCGGTATTTTAATTTTTTTAGTGTTTGTGTTTCCCATTTTTTACACCTCCTTAAACGCAATATTAGGAAACTTCTGATGTATTATTGTCTCTTTTATTTTGTAAGCGGGCGTTTTTTTCCCTTTGTCTTCTCTGATTTCGTAAGTTCCGTCGTTATGAAATACAACAATATCCGGTCGATACGTGACTGCAGGTTCTTTTTTGCTATCTCCGCCCTCAACCAGTACCAACACGCCTTGCCACAAAAATCCGGCGATTTCTCCCGCTATAAGCAAACGTTTTTGGTCCAAATAGTCATCCAGCTCTTTTTGTGACTGAAAATAAAGTCCGTCATACCAAAGAGTTGTGTTTTTATATTTGTTTGTCGATTTTGAATTTTGCCGTTCGAGATATGCCTTATACTCTTCGACCGACATGTGTGTTTGTTTTTGATTTGCCATAAACAAATGTCCTTTCATATTTTTACCTACCAATATATGAAAGGAAATATAGGAAATTTGCCCTTTTCGCAAAAAAAAGAAAAGCAGACCGATTAAGCCTGCTTTTCTTGCGTTAGCCTATTACGCCGGTAATCGCTGCAGCGGTAGTTTCAACAACTTTTCCCGACAAGGTGTCGATAATGGAACGGCACAAGTCAAAGAAATATGCAACGCCGAGATTGATGAGATTGACTATGTAGCCCCACAAATCCGCAGCAGTAATTCCGCAAGCCAAAGCCACAACAGCGATGAGAATGATAATTCCCCACTTTTTCATAAAAAAGACCTCCTGTTTAATTTTTCGCGAAAACAAAAAAAGCTGTCACCCGTGAAGGTAACAGCTTATGTTTTTTGTTATATTTTACTTTTCTTATGGCAAAAGTATACCATAGTATTTATTTCTTGTCAACCCCCGCATTCATATCAAATCCGGAAAGAAAACCATTTACTTCATCCTCGGATACAACATAATCATCCCTAAGCTTTTCCTTTTCAGCTTCCGGAATATTGTCTATGTTATAGTCCGGTTCGTTATCAACGACGCTTTCTGCCATAGCAAGCAAATTGAGGTCGAGGTCAAGATTAGCATTATTATCGTTTTCTGCAGATGCAGTCCCGTTCTTTTTCTTTGCCATGGTATCACCACCTTCCTAAATTTTGTCAATGCCGGTTTTGTCGGCAACAAGGAAAACTACGGACGTAACATCTTTCTGGTTAAAGAAGTGGTCATCAAGATACCGCGAATCATACGAGTTATCTCGGTTGTCACCCATTAAGAACAGTTGACCCTCCGGTACATAAAAAGGACCAAAGTTCCCGTTAGGCACATAGTCTGCCGGAAGATACGGTTCATCAAGAGGTATTGGACTGTCGTTTATATATATTTTGCCATCCTTTATCTCAACTTTTTCTCCGCCAAGAGCAATTACTCTTTTACACAAGGGCAATTCGGGATTAACAGACGTTTGCAACGCCTGTGAGTCACTCATCTTGATACAAACGACGTCAAATCTATTTATCTCATGACCGTTTGTCCGTATGCCGGTTACAATACTCGGAGGACTTATAGTCGGCGCCATAGAACCCGTCGGTATCACAGCCACCTCGATAGTAGCAATTAAAACAGACACCACGGCAAGCGCGACAATGAGGCCTATGCACTTTCTTATCGCCAGTTTCCTTTTTTCCTCAACAGACAAAACCTTTTTTTCTTTTTTCTTTTTTCTATTTTTAAGCTTATCACTCACTTTTTATATCTCCTTTTCCTCTTTTCTGTTTGTTTGCTGTACTTGTTACAACTACGCACAACTATGTTTGCCGTCTTCTCATCGCAACCCGACAGGATTTCCGCAAATTTCTTTACGTCTTCTTTTGCACAGTCCGGATACAGTCCTTTCAATGCGGTTGCGGCAGAAGCTACGTCCAGCCGTTTCAATAAGCTACACCCCCACATCCAAGTAAAACGGGCACTGAGTTTCCTCGTTATATTTTACATCAGAAATAGGTGTTGGGACAATAGAACTTTCTTCTTTTTGCAATCTTTCTCTAATTTTTCGAGTAGTTCTGTCTACCAAAGCGTCTATTCTGTTTCCGGATATGACAATACCGGGAAAGTCAGGCACAGTAACAATATACTTGATTCTGTCACCGGTTGTTTTCATCAGCAATGCAACAAATTTTCTTTTTTCTTCCATGAATTTAACCTCTCTTCCTTTTGGTTTGTTTTTAATTTATCTGCCTCACCTATATATGAAATATTTTTTTGTGTATTTGCCCTTTTTCGCAAAAAAAGAAAGCCAACATCAAAAGATGTTGACTTTCTAAGGTTTCATTATAAATTGTGAAGTTTTAGAACCCGTTATAGTATGCTCTTGTGATAACATACGACGGCTCATAGTACGCACTTGAATTGTAGTTGTCGATTGTCTCACAAACAGAACTGTTATAGACGCGGACAATAGCTTGTGCGTAATCTTCTCCTTTTTGGAGTGTATTGAGTATCAGTCTTTTATAAACCTTACCCATTTGTGTTTCACTCGGAATTGAAACGACTAAAGAGCGGTTAACATTCGTTATATCGAAATTACCATATCGTAATGAATAATCCCTTATCCAATCTGCAGCAACCTTATCAGGGTTTTCGCAATGCAATACGCTTGCGACGCTCAAAAGTTTTCTGAGTTCGGTAACTCCGAACGTGTTCACGACATATGCATTTCTTTGATGGATTTTACGAGCCACACGCTCTATCATAAAGCACACAAAATACAAGTCGTTTTCCGAGACTTCTTCATCGGGGAAAAACACATTCTTCATTCTACCGTAAAGCTCCTTTCAAACGAGATAGTATGCAAAGCCTCTTCTGTACAAAACACAATTTGGTGCGTAGGATGTCTGAACCGAGCTAATTCCCAAAACGCCTCTCTGGTGATATTTCCGTCCACAAAATCTTCGATATAATCCCATATTGTGTCGTCTGCCATAGGACCTTCTACAATATCGTAGTTGTGAGTAAGCCCCCTGCGGCAACGAACGATAAAATCCAACCATTCATCGGTCATAGTATCGAATTTTTTGATTTTTAGTTTCGGTTGCTCGTTATATTCATACGCACTTACAACATGGTCGCCTCTTTTGGAAAGCGCCCATCTTTGAGCTTGTCTCTTTATTTCGGTGCAATAGAATCCATATCCAAAGTCCTTATAAAATCCGTTTGATAATATTTTCGGACTTTCAACACGAACATTGCTTCCGTGATAAACTATCATCCTTGCCACCTCGCAAACATTATACTGCTTTTTTCTCTAAATGTCTATCGTTTGTTGTCTTCCTCATTTTTTCGGCAAAGCGATTGTTTTTTATTTTTTCAGCAAGCTCTTCGGAGGAACGACGAAAACATATTGCAGAGACATCTTCCTTGTTCTTGCAATCGCTACCGCATCCGAGATACTGTAGACCGGCAAAGAAACGTTTGCACAATTTCTGATATGACAAATCGTTAGTGCTGGTTTCATACATGTTATAATCTCCGAACCAAGTCGTATATTTCTTTTCATCGTCAATCTCAAACGCTACCTCAAAAGCAGCGATAATTTTCAGTGCGTCATACCCGTACTTGTCGATGAATTTCTTTTCATCTGTATTCGTATTCATTGAAAAATTTTCCTTTCTTATCCTTACTTCCTTATGCTGCAACAGCTTCGATATTCCATAATGTATGGGCGAACTCGGTATCGCCATCGCAGTCGATTTCAGTGATGATGCCGTCTTGAGCATACAATTCACCGCAGTTCGTTCCGATTTCTTCATCAGCATAAAACCATTCTATGTTTGAATTTGGAAAGGCCTTTGCGAGAGTAAAGAATATGTTACGAGCTATACTGTCATTTGTGAAAAAGCTGTAAACAAGCTCATCGTCGGCTTTTCTTACCTTTTCCACATCATAACATTCATACGGTGTACCCCAATTATTCTCTCGCCATTCATGCCAATCAGAGGCTCCGTATCGTGTTACATTTTCGGCTATCTTCTCTCCGAAAGCAATAAAGTCGGCTGTTGTTTTAGGCACAACGTCGCAAACGCCGCCGGAAAACATATACGATATTGTATCGCTTTTTTCTTCAGAGTATTGAAGCGTTTGTATACACGGACGATTTAGAGCATTTGCGATTTCTTCCTTTGTCTTTTCCCATTTTATGGTTTTAGAAAATGAAAGAGATTTGTTGTTATTGCCGATAAGCAATTGTTTTTGTGATTTGGTTAAGTCAGGTGTTTCTTTGATATAAAGATTTCCTTCCCCGGTTTGACGCCAAATGTAAAATGACGTAGCTAAACCGGCCATTATTCCGATATTGAAATTTAAGGTTTGCGGCATCGGAACCACCTTGTTAAATGAAAACTCTTTATTTTCTGTTGACACAAAATTTTCAAAGTCTTTCAAATTTTCTCCTGAAACGTAAACTTTGTTAACATAACATTCCGACATTTGAAATTTACTCTCCTTTGTAATTTAGTTTGTAAGCGTTTTGAATTTGAGTTGCAAGCTTAGTGAGCTTGTCTTTTTTCCATTGAGAGTCATCCAATAACGCCCTTATGGAATTTGGTATGCCATGCTTTCCTCTTATATTGATGTAGACTTCAGCTTCATCGTCTACATCGTAATTGTAAGAATATTTTATAATTTGATTTACCAAATCAGCAATATTCTTATGAATGAACTCTAAGCACCAATCTTCGCCCAAAGGTGTACTTTGTTCAAGAAGCGCATAATAACCTCTTTTTTGCTCTTTTTTATGTTCAAAGTAAAAGCCTTCGTTTTCAATTATTCTTTCCAGTTTATCATAACGCATAAATCATCTTTTCTCCTTTCTTTAACGAAACTCAACCACAAATCCCGGTCCTGCTGCAAAATTCTCAAGTTCTTCTTCGGACAGATACGCAAGGTCATCAAAAGAAAGGTTCTTCAGACCTCGCTCGGTCATATCCTCAAGACTGTCGTACTGTTCGGTGCGGATAGCCGTACCGTCAACAAGAGTTTCAATCTTGAAGTCTACAAGGTTGACATTCGCCTGTATTTCGTGCTTATCATCTTCGGCGGTTGTGTATGCCACATTGACTTCTGAAAGGTTAGAGTAGTCCGCACCTTCGTCACGCTCAAATTCTTCTCGACAGTATTAGTCAATAATCTCCTTAGCAATATCAAGGGAAGATTTCAGATACGGACTGTCGATAATCTCAACGCCCTGCGGTTGAGGGTCAAGCTGAGAGATAAAGTCCTGCGAAATAGTCGTTCCGTCCCTGTCCTTATACAGAACAATTTTCATCGGAACGCCATAGTAATTTTCTTCCTTAATGTCCTTTTCAAGCTGATAGGGACTTGTGTATTCGATACTCTCACGAACACGCCCGTCCGTATGAAGATAATCAATTCTGCCGATAGGCTTTGACTGTACCGTGGCTTTTTCTTTTTGATGCTTGAAATAAAAACCTTTATCTTCAATTATTTTTTCAAGTTCATCGTAACGCATAAATCATCTTTTCTCCTTTCTAAAAAATCTTCTCTGCTTGAAATCATTTTGTTTTCTCCTCCGATTTGTATTTTTCTTCAACCATTTTTGCATATGTAAAACAGTGTGATAAGAATTTATACAATACGGTAAGGTCGTTTGCCGAAAAGCACGAAAAATATATCGCATCCTCGTCGTTATACAACTCGCCTTGATACCTTTTCCATATCTCTTCATAAGCAAGACTCTTTCGCCAATATGCTAAGTGTTTGCTTGCGTCTATAGGGTCTGGATATTCTTTGTCAAAATTAAAAGGACTATATTTTTCGTTATAGATTTCCTTAATCTCACCAACATCTTTTGTTATCCATTTTCCGTATATTTCTTCAAATTCTTTTACTCCATGCCAATGTGAAGCCTCATAATCTTGGTCGCAAGAATCTTGAAATTCAATTGACGCATCAAATAAGTCCTTCACAGCATTTGGTACTCCGAAGACTCCAAGAAGGTGATATTCAGTATCATAAAAATATCTGAAGGCAAATAGATTACACGCCCAATTATATGAGGCATTAAAAACATCAGATTCTTCTTTTATGACTAAATCCGAATACTTCTCTGGTAAATCAAAAAGATGTTTCTTTACGAAAGGACAATAAACGTAATTGTCCTTTGCAATTTCCGAAGAATCAAAAACCAGTCGTTTTTTCAAGCTGCGAAGGAAAGGAATTATATCCTTCTCTTCCATTTTCTTAAAATTGATTTCGCACCAATAACTCATTTCACTTTCTCCTTTTCTTAGTTTTTTGACGGAATGTGAGCCAAACTCACTTCCGCAGGCGTTGTCGCCTTTGACAGCTTTTCCTTGTATTCTTTTTGCTTTTGTGCTTTTTTACAGTCGTCACAAAAGCTGTACTTTGCGCCGGAACACAAAGTATGGTCTATATAGCAATCTATTCTTGCCATATGTTTTCACTCTCCCTTCTGAAAATAAAAAAAGAGCCGCAACATTGCAAAGATGCAACGGTACGACTCTATGTTTTTTGTTTTTCATAACAAAAAATCTGCCACCTCAAAAGAGATAGCAGATATGAATTATATTATATAATTTATTATGTTAATATTTTACAATAAAAAATGATGATTGTCAACAGGGAAAACTTTCATGCTGCAAACATACCATTTTTCTCCATGTCTTCTACATTCGCTATTTTCAGTTCGTTTTTCAAACGCTTTACCGCCTTATGGAAGTATTCTTCTGACAGCTCACATCCGATAAAATTACGATTTTCGTTTATCGAAGCAACAGCCGTTGTTCCCGAACCAAAGAAGCAATCCAAAACCAAGTCGCCTTCGTTTGAATGTTTTCTTATCAATTCTGAAATAAGTCCTATCGGCTTTTGCGTCGGGTGGAATCTTCCTTTCTCATGGCAAATAGGAAAACGATATATTCCGTTATCGTATTCCGAATTGAAAGTCGGCTTATTTTTCTTGACCGCAGAAATCATTATTTCCCTGCAATTTGTGAGATAGTTGATTTTACTGTTTATTGGTACAGGATTCGTCTTTATCCATTCCAAAAACCGAATTTGCTCAAAGCCTGCAGCTTTAAGATAGTTTTCAATAATCGTGATTTTCCATAAGTCGTAAAATGAAATCAGCGTACCTCCGTTTCTAAGCACACGATAACATTCTTGCAGAACAAATTGAAAATCTTGAAAACCCTTATCCCATTCTCCGAATTCCATTGAAATCCGAAATCTATCGGTATCTTTTCCTTTTGGACTTCCGCTTTGGAAATTTGTATTCCTTGAAATCAAGTACGGCGGGTCAATTAGAATTAAATCAACCGTTTTACTTTCAATTTTAGGAAGAAAATCAAAACAGTTTTCGTTGTGTAATTCTATGCTGCACATAAGAAATCACCGCTTTTTTCTTTTAATTTTTCGTCACCGAAAACCAAGTCACAACCTAAAAACAGCCTACCCGTTTCGATGCAACTGTCATAAACCGAAAATCCGCCTGCTGCGGGGTCTAAAACAATATCGTTCGGTTCTGTTGTTGCCGTAATAAGTCTTTTTTGCAATTCAACAGGTTTGCTGTGAGGATGCTTTTTAACAACTTTTTCAAGCCAAACATCAGGAATTCCGTGGTCGGTCCAACAACCTTTTGCTCTTACAGGACTTTTCTGTAAAACAATCAGATATTCCGAGCGTCGTCTTGACCTATACCCCATTCCCATTTTACCTTTATCCCACACAATCATATCAACGATATTGTAATCGGTATTATCAATCCATTTGTCTATACCCGTGCATAAATGAAATTTATCCACCCATAAGAACAAATGTCCGCTTTTTGTGGTAACGCGATTGAGTTCACAAACAAAATCAATAATTGTTTCTTCACTCATCTGAGGCAAATCACATCTTTGTTTTCCCCGTTGTTTTCCTTCATTCCCGTAGTTTAATTTGTCCAAAACCCCTCTGTACTGAGGGTCAAAAAAAGATGTCTTGATTGTATTATCAGGCACCATCAACAACAAGTCAAATCCATTAGCACAATATTTCACGTTTGTTCGAACCATCATATTCCTATCTTCCCCCCCATTTCTATTTGCTCGTATATATATGAGCGAGAAAAGGAAACATTTGCCCTTTTTGCAAAAAAAGAAAGCCAACATCTTTCGATGATGACTTTCTAAGTTGTTTTTATTCTTTACTTACTAATAGCCATAGTGAACAACATGAAGTTCATCCCACTCTGCCGGGTCGATACCTTTAAGCAGTCCGAGAAACGGCGGTATCCTGCGATATTTTTTCAAGGATACGGGAGCAACATTTTCAAGCCATTCAATAATAGTCTTTATGTTGCCTTCTTTCATGATTTTACCATACTTGTCCTCTTTGGTTGTCTCTTCGTCATTTTCGGCAAAAAGCTCAAAATCAATTTCTTTAGTAAAAAGTTCTTGCCAACCATTGTTGTACCCCATACAACCAAGGTATATGTCAGCAACAATATCGGCATACAAAACCTTACCGAAACTTTCGCTTTTTGGGTTTTTATCTCGAAGAGCGTTTACAATCATTATTCTGCTTTCATCAGCCATTATTTTCCATCTCACTTAAATAAAATGTATTTCAACAGCAACTATTTTTCCTTCTGATTTTTCGACGTAGACATCGTATTCTCCGTCCCCGTCTCCGCTGCTTGAAAAGAATCCTGCGTCAGTTATGTAAAAATCGTTGTCTTTATCGCTGTTCCATTCAGACGCTTTGGCATTATCATGCATCCAGTCACACAAGTCGGACCACTCGGAATCGGTATAATCCTTTTTCGGACTTACAAAGAAGCCCGCAAGACCGGCATCAACACCGATAGAATCAAACCATTCGAGCCTTTCGGGATTACTTTTTGAAAAGTCTGAATTGCAAAGAGCAATTCTTATAGCACTCACCCTGCGACCAAATATTCCGTCATTTTGCTTTTCTATCTGACAGACGTATTTGCCGGGAACAACTTCGACGTCGTTTACACGACACCATACATCTCTGTCATAACAAGGGTCTGTTATATCTATCTTTCCGTTGTCTATTGAAAGATAGCCTACATCTGTGAAGTTTCTTTTTTCCATAATAAATCTCCTTTTTCGTTTTATGCTGCGTCATAAGAAAACATCGTTTTTTCGTTATTGCAAGTGACAATAGAATTATCACAATCAATGTACTTTTCGTTCTTCAGAATAAACACTTCCGCAAAGAAGGTACTCGTTTTTTGACCGGACAACTTTATCAAATGCTCTACGTATTTCGGAACAATCTCTTTAGCTTTATCTATATTTGATATTCCGGATACTTTGTAATTCTTAACTCGTTTTCCCCATTTTCCGTTTTTGTTCAACGGCGTAACATGTAACTCAACAGAGTATTTTCCGTCACTCAAAAACAATCACTCCTTATTTAAAATTTAAGCATTCTTTCGCGGCTTTTCCGCACTTCTTAGACTTAAACGATTCCATATGGCCTAAAATAAACGCCTTGCTAAAATCGTAAGCCTTTAAAAGCTGCTTTATGCAGCCTGTAGGCAATGTAAAGAAAAGGTCAATATGTTTTTCGCAAAAGAGCTCAAAATTAACTGTTGTGTCCTTTTCGTACATTTCTTGTAAAAGTTTTTCGATAAAGATTGCATTATACACATCTATTCTTCCTTTGTAATTGGCAAGCGGAGAATTTAGGTCCTTTGAAAAATACTCGTCGATAAACCAATCTGAAATATGTTGTCTTATATACCTTGAATCGTATTTAACAAAAGGCTGAACTTCTTCAAGAGGCTTCTTGCAAAGGCACAAATCATAAAATATTCTTCGATTAGCGTTCCCGATGTTTTCCCAATAAATGCGGCTTGCGAAACGACGTATAAAGTCAGGGTCGATATTGTGGTACATTGAAATGTTTTGCCAATTGAGCCTGCTGGGACGTCGTTCAATAAAATGAATCGGCAAGTTCTGAACACAAGACACTTGTTTTAAAATTTGACTACTTGGGTTTATTATCCTGTCGTAGCAACGAAGGATATAATCGACAGGAAGTCTATTAAGTGTTGCTGCATCACTTAGTTTAAGGAACAATTCCGGATGAGTCTGTTCGGTTTCGCGAGAAATCTCTGATAAAAGCGCATCACTAAGGTGATACTGAACCTTACAAGAAGAAACAAGGCAAGGCACAGAAACAATATTTTCTAAAATTTTATAGTCTATGTTACAACAAAAACGATAAGTAAAATCGTCACCCGCATCATTAAGTGTATTAGTAATTGAAGCCATAACGTTTTGGTAATTAAAATAACGATAACAATCATTATCGGAACAATTCAGATATGACATCCACCATTTTATATAAGATGACGAAGCAGGGTAGTATCCACTTCTATGTGGGTCAAAAGCCGTAATTATCTCCGGCATCTCTTTGACAAGTTTATATAAATAGTTCTTGTCTATCGGATAATTTGCATATGTTACCTTAAAGAAATTAAGCAGTTCGTTTTCCTTTGTCATTTTCGTATTTCTCCTTTATTTTTTCAAAGCACAAATTAACCTGTCGTTGCTGAAAAACTCCCTCGAAGTCAATATGATAGTCACAAACATTGCTGTCATTAGCGGCATCATTAAAATAGTCTGATAATGCTAAGACTTCGTTTTTTACAACATAAGTGTGTTTCTTCCAATCATAGTCATCCGAAAACATTGGTGTAATCTCGGTGTATTCACTAACGTCATCCAACACTTCTTTGGGTCCGAGTGAAGATATAACAATACTGTTACTTGTAGTGGCCCACAAGCCTATCATATCATCATCCGGTCCTTTGTAATCTCCGCCACCTAAGCCGTTTCCTATTGCAACAAGCAACGAATAAGCGTCAAGTTTTTCGAATGATATTGCTTTGTTTTCCGTATCTTTCCAAACATTTGACGGAGGGATTTTAAACGAATCCACCCATTCTCTTCTTGCGGCATTATACAAATAGCGAAAATCCGACAGTGGAAGTTGTTCTCCGTCCGTTCCAAGCGGTTTAAATATATGCTCAGTCCATTTATAGTCTGTTGAGCTGTTTCCCATTTCAACATTCTTGGATATGTAACGAAGCTTATTTTTGTCGTAATACTCTTCAAAACTCATTTCCTTATACTCTTTGCTGTCATATAAGTTGCTCGGAACTTTCAAGATTTCTTGCAACATCTTTGAATAATGCTCTTCGGAGTCTGCATAATCACCAAGCTGTATTACTCTGTCGTTTTTCCACTCAGTTTTTACTAATTGAAGTAAAGCGAGGACATCGTTATTGCCCATCCAACTGTGTTCGGTAAGCTTTAAGTAGTAGCTCGGTGAAAGGCAAACCTTTTTGTCTAAATTAAAATATTTGTAATATTGTCCCATAATTAAATCTCCTTATCTTTTGTTTGCTATGTTTGTTGTTAAAAGGCGCGTCCGACAGTCCAACTTGTTTTTGTTGAAAGGTCAGTAAGGGCAACATAACAACCACCATATATGCCGTAACAATAATATATTTCGGCAATATTCTTCCTAATGACAGCAAATCCGTCATTATCTACTTCTTCTACGTATATCGTATACTTGTTATTATTTCCGATACCGTTAGCGTGATAGACTTCAGAATATTTCATACCACCGCTTTCGACGGCACTACGAAACTGTTTTAAAAGGTCTACCGCCCTTTTATCCGAATATTTATACGAACGAAAGACGTCCTCTTTGTGTACGATATATTTGACAAAGTGTTCCTTTATCTCTTCGAAATAATCACTTTGTGTTTTTATTTGAGACAAAAGAAACTTTTGTCCCTCTTCATCCTTGGAAAGCTCCGTAGCCGCATCCAATATATTCTGTGAATACCAACCCTCCGGGTTATCACATCCGGCAGTACGGTAAACCAATATATTGTTTTCGTTGTTCGGGTCTTTCTGCAAAATACCTTTTTTAATAAGCTTTGACAAAAGATTTATGCACTGGCAAAAATTCAGCATAAATTGTTTTCCTCCTTAAAATAAAAAAAAGAGCCGCAGCAGCACAATTTGTACTGATACGACTCTTTGTTTTTTGTTTTGAAAATAAAAAATCTGCCACCCAAGACGGATAGCAGATATAAATTATTTATGATTTTATTTTATAATAATATGTTACCATAGATTTTCTCTTTTGTCAAGCATTGCAAGAATTTACATTATCCTGCATTATACCTTGTGCAAGAACTATTGGCGTTCATTTACTTTTATTTGGAGCATACTTTTCTTTTGTGTTGTTCAAGCAACATTTCAAGTTTTTTAGGCTCTAAAACGCCCTCGGCGTTTAACTTATATGACAAGGTTATACCCTGTTTTTCTTCTTTATCACTCAAAAACCTTTGCATAAACAACGCTTCATTTTCAATCGGTTTGTGTTCGCAAAAGAGAGGAACAAGTTCAGTGTAATTTTCAACTTCTGAATTTTCTTCAGCGTATTCTTTAGGCGACTTTTCCGATATAATTATGCTGTCGGAAGTCGTAGCCCATAAGCCAACGAGATTTTCGTCCGGTCCGTAATAATCACCGCCACCTAAGCCGTTTCCAATCGCTATAAGCAACGAATACGCATCAAGTTTTAAAAAATTTATTTCTGATTTATATTCTTCAACATAACTCGGAAGTATCTTAAAACTGTCAACATATTCTTTCCGCTTTGTGTTATACAAATAACGGAACTGGTCGCAAGAACATTTTTGACCTAACTTTAAGTCATACAAGTCAAAAAGCTCTTTTAAAGTATATTCTTTGAATGTTTCTCCTCCATTAACCTTATAACCCCAATACAAATACAAATTTTGGTCGTTTGTCATTCCAACCTCTTTTTTGATTTTCTTGATAAACTTCAGGTGTTCTCCTCTTAACTCAGTTGAAGCAGCCATTTCATTAGCACAATCACCAAGTTGAATAACTCTGTCGCCTTGCCATTCGGTTTTAACAAGCTGCTTTATCGGAATAACAACTTCATTGTTGCCAAGCCAACTATGTTCACATAATCCTTGGCCCCCTTTTGTGCAAACCATAATTCTTTTATCAATATTTATGTATTTGTAATACTGCTCCACATTGTAATACTGCCCCATATTTTTGCTCCTTTCAATTTAGCAGTGATATTCATAGCCGACAAGCCACTTAATCTCTGCTTTTTTCTTTTGTTTTATTTGCTCAGTTTCAATCTTACTGAGCAATTCGTCTTTCTTTTTATCAAAACCGTTAATTCGATTGAGTACGGTTGCCGACCTCAAATCAGAATAGCATAGAGGACAACTTTCTCCTCTTAACTTATCTTTGTTGAGTTTAGAACCGCACGACCGACAACCTATGTATGCGGCTTTTTGGTTTTTTACCGAATTTTGTTTGATATATTCGATTTTTTTCTTATTGTTTTCAGAAATCTTATTTCTCAATTCAATAATTTTCGCCGTAGATTTTACATTCGTGTAATCATAAAATTTTACGGCACATCCGGCATAAAACTTATCGCTGCAATAATCGTCAATGAAATCTACGGCTTTTTCTTCCGTGTCAAAGATTTTATCGGTGGGAAAGAATATGCATTCTGTTCCATATCCATCTCCGCTATTTCTTACTTTAGCTAAAACAGAATCTGTTATTTCCCTTTTAGTTTTCTTTCCGTTAAAAGTATCTTTTATACACTGATGCATATTTTTTCTCCTTTTCCTTTTATCTACCTCAACCTCAGTGAGCTTCTTTATCGGCAGAATGTAACAACATTACCTTTTCATAAAGTTTTTCTCCCCAAAGATTAAAGTATTTGTTTCTCATTTTTTCGTTGCCTTTCTTTTCCCAATAATAAGGTGTCATGTGCCAACGGATAAGTTCAGAAACTTCTCGTTGTTCTTCTTCCGAGTATTTAGTATTAAAGAAAAATGAATTATACGCACCTACATTTTCGTGAGAATAATAGTGTGCAATTCCAGTTCTTTCTCCCTTATTATTTTCATAGGTTTTGCAGAAGGGCTTTCCACAGTCGTGAATCAATCCCGCTGTGTATAGAATATCTTTTCTTGTAAACCTATACCCCGTACTTTTACAATGATTACCCAAAGAGTAATCGTGATGTGGATTGTCTTGACTGTAATCTATATATCTTTCTATAAACGCACTTGGTGTTCCGTAAAAACTACGATACGCTCTTTTCGGATAACATATCTTAATTTCATTCCAACCCTCAAAATAGGAAGGCGTGTCGAAGTGCCTGAACATATTTTCAATAACCTCAGTAGGAACATATCGCTCCCTTTTAGCGTTATTTCCCAAACACTTTTCAAAAGGTGTTGCTACAAAAATACAAACTTTCTTGCAAGGAATGTTGTTAAGTTCTTGCAAGAACGCCATTCTTCTCTTGTAACTGATATTACAAGCGTCGTATATCGTTGATTTACCATCACGCAAATCTTCTTTTATACGGCTGTGAAGAGTGTTAAAAACAGTATTTCTGTCTCCCTGTATTCTTTCATCGCCATATAATTCTCTACGTATATCATCTGGCGAGTGAATACTTGCACCTGTTTTCTTTGCAAGTTTTCTTGTGTAGTAACTTTTTCCGCTTGCCGGAAGACCTACAAACATATATAAAACAGGTTCTTTCATTTTTTTAACAAATTTTGACATTTACATCTCTCCTTTCAGAAATAAAAAAAAGAGCCGTAACAGTACAAACCTGTACCGATACGACTCTATGTTTTTGTTTTGAAAATAAAAAAATCTGCCACCCTTTCGGATAGCAGATATAAATTATTTTTTATACTTATATTATACGGTAAGTATATCACAATAGCAAAGTGCTGTCAAGATGCAGCTGTATCTTCGAAACGCACCCCGCCCGGCCTTTCCGAGACTGTTTCTGTCGGATTAGTTGTTTCTGAAGTTTTGATTGTTTTAGTTGTTTCGGTTGTTTTAGTTGTCTGCGTTGTCTTTTCTGCCTTCGTTGTATCAGGCTCTGTAGCTGTTGTAGTTATTCTTTTAGTCGTTGTTACTGTTGTTGTAGATTGTTTGTTATCAGTTACGGTATACAAATCGAAGAAGTCGGATGTTGACGGCGTGTATTCCGTCGGCACGTATATACCGCCGGAATATTTTTTTGTTGTGGGGTCAAGCCCTATAACACTATATCTCATTGTACCCGCGCTTACCTTATTATCGACTCTTTTGTCTGTAACAGCAAAATATATGCTCAAGACAACCGAAAACAAGACTATGACAACGCCCGCTGCAATTAAACTGCATTTGATAAATTCTTTTCGCTCGGTATGTTTGGTACTTTCTGTACCGTTTCCTTCTTCGATTTTACTGTGTTCGTCCTCCCGATTATTGTTTAACATTTAATTATCCTCTTTTCTCTTTTGCATCTTACGCAGCGGAAATGCCTAACGCGCTTTTGGCGAGCGCATCAGCCATATCGTTGTATTTGTTGTTGGAATGGGCTTTGACTTTACAAAACTTAACGTCACAGTTGACCCTTGCGCCTTTAACATAATTTTTGTAAACGCGCGTATATACATTATTTGCTTTCCACTCGTCATCAGCCCACTTTCCGACACCTTCATAATCGTGATAAATAGTAACGCTCGGAATTTTCCGTTCTATACAATATTGTATAGCGACAACCGCGGCGCAAATCTCACCGGAAACGTTTCGCATTGCAGACATAGAAAGAACGGACATGCCAAAGAATGATTGTATATCTTTGGAATTTCCGGACGTTTTAGCGACGACCTTTCCGTCTTTTACCATGACAGCACCATAAGAAAATCTGTTTGTGCTACCGTCGTAGCTGCCGTCAACATATGCCTTATATTCATTATCCGAATTACAATGTGTTTCGTGAGAGCCTTTTAGAAGATGATTGTCGGCATCTTCTTTGGCATTGAAGCTTTCACGCTCAACACTTCTGCCTTCTTGAAGATAATCTGCGGCACTTTTCTCGTCACCGAAACTTTTATATTCAGCGCCGCTATACCCGTGTACTTGCGCTTTGCAGTCTTCCCAACTATGATAAAGGCCCGGTTTTCTTCCCTTCCTCACTGCATATATTTTCCCCATAAGTACCCTCCTGTGGTTGGTCTGTTGTTTTGGTCGGGGCGACAGGGTTCGAACCTGCGGTTTCTTGGACCCAAACCAAGCGCGATGCCAAACTTCGCTACGCCCCGATATTTACTTACACTTATATATGAAAATTTTTTCTGTAAATTTGCCCTTTTTGCAAAAAAAGAACGCCGGTAAAAGCCGACTTTCTTTATAAGTTTTATAAAATATTTTTTTCGTAAAACCACATACCTTTACGGTGTGCGGTAGTTCACTGAGTTATCTCGCCAAGCGGAACATCGGAATTAAGCTCGTTTTTGTCCGTGTCTGCGTTTTTGCATGAACCATCTTTTACCGCCAATTCACCTTTAATAACTCCGTTTTCTCTCTTTGAAGTTATCTTTTCCCTTGAATATTTAATTCCGGGAAGCAAAGCATCTTCGCACTTTACAAGATAAAATGTTCCTAAGTCATCACGGTAAATATATTCGTAATTTGACTCATCCGGAATTATTATGTCGTAATCATCATCACTGGCATAATCATAAACGAGAGTGACTTTTTTAAGTCCGTTCGTTACTCTTGATAAAGCATCCTCATTTTTTGAGAGTGTTATCGAAAAGACAGTTGCAAATAAGAGAACGCCGACAAAGAAAATTCCAAGTACCCAACCATCTTCGTCTGTGACAATCTTAGCAATAATCATAGAAATTATTGTAATCACCGAAACAATAATAACCGGTAAAAACATTTTGAATGTTAAACTCATAGCTTTTCTCCTTTTACCTCTCATCCAAGTAACTTGCCTTCAAGTCTGATACCTGTAGCAATGTTACAAGCGGATATTTTTCCGCAGCCTTACTCATTGCATAAGAACCACCCTTTACAGCTTCATCAAAGCCGCCCATATGCCAACGAATAGCAGCGACTTCTTCCACGGATAATTGAAGTCCAAGTTGGAGGAGAATAATAGCTGATTTCTCTCCGTGTCCGTAAGGCAAGGTATCATCAACAGTGTAATAAGGTGCTTTTTCCCATACGCCCTCACTGTTTTTTACATTCTTATAATCTTTTTTATAAAAATTCGCTTTGCATATATCGTGCAAAAGCGCAACAATAGCTATGGACTCAGAGGAATACTTTTCCCCGGTCTTCTTCTCATATATCCACGCCTCATTGCCAAGTTGTTTGTAGACGTTTATACTGTGCTGAAGAAGTCCTGTTTCTTCCGCAAGGTGAAATCTTGTAGATGCTGGGGCAGTAAAGAAATCACTGTCTTCAAGCCACGCCAGAACAGAGTCTGCTCCCTGTCTTTTGATATTATCCTTGTAAATCTTAATAAATTCTTCTTTATAACTCATTTCAGCCATAATAAATAACCATCCTTGTTAAAAATTTTCGTCGCACCACGGGCAAACGTAATCGTATTGCGGCAAATCGCTT